>Ga0308163_10000933_pt1 | contig 38308 bp, 28 predicted proteins | sample PhyTR1_FD_201037 | JGI IMG/M metagenome (GOLD analysis project Ga0308163, IMG submission 201037) | Phyllosphere microbial communities from UC Gill Tract Community Farm, Albany, California, United States - DLSLT.R1 | ecosystem: Host-associated > Plants > Phyllosphere > Unclassified | place: USA... | reverse complement strand
CGGCCAGGATCACGTGCGGGTGGTAGCCCAGCATTTCCGCCTTGTGCGTCAGGTAATAGGGATCGACGCCGATGCAGTGGCCGCCCACCAGGCCGGGCCGGAATGGCAGGAAATTCCACTTGGTGCCAGCCGCGTTCAACACTTCGAGCGTATCGATGTCCAGCCGGTCGAAGATGATGGCCAGTTCGTTCATCAATGCGATATTCAGGTCGCGCTGGGTGTTTTCGATGATCTTGGCCGCCTCCGCCACCTTGATGCTGGACGCCCGGTGCACGCCGGCATCCACCACCCGTTCGTACAGCGCGGCCACCTGGTCGAGCGTGGCGGCGTCGTCACCGGAGACCACCTTGCGGATCGTTGCCAGGGTATGCTGCTTGTCGCCGGGGTTGATGCGTTCGGGCGAAAAGCCCACGTGAAAATCGCGGCGCCAGGTCAGGCCCGAGTGCTGTTCAAGCAGCGGAATGCAGATTTCCTCGGTGGCGCCCGGATACACGGTGGACTCGTAAATCACGACCGCGCCGGGCTTCAGGTAGCGCCCCACCGACGCGCTGGCGCCCACCAGCGCCGTAAAGTCGGGGTTGTGGGCGCTGTCGACCGGCGTGGGGACGGCCACGATGATGAAATCGGCAGCGGCCAGTGCAGCGGGATCGCAGCCCATTTCCAGCCAGCGCGCGGCGCGGAACTGGTCAGCGCTGACCTCGCCGGCGGGATCGATGCCTTCGTGGTAACTGGCGATTTTGCGCGCCGATAAATCGATGCCGATGGTGCGCCCCAGCGTGCCGAACGCCACCGCCAGCGACAACCCGACATAGCCCAATCCGACCACCGCGACCGTTTTCATCTCCGCACCCCACAGGAAAAGCGTTGCAGCTGCGGGAACGTCCCGCGCATCTGGCCGATTTTACGGAGCGCCCCATGGGCGCCATTGAGGTGGCACAAACCGCCGCCCATTGCGACGCATGACGCGCGGCTTTGCGGGGTATCAACAATGCGGACGGGTTAGCTCCTTACATTTAGCTCCTTGTGCTTGCGGATATCATCCGCCAGGAGCTTGCCATGCCGAGGTTGCACCCGTCGCTGTATTGCATCGGTTTTTCCGTGCTGCTGGCCGCCTGCGGCAGCGGCCCCAGCAATGAACGGCTACTGGCGGACGCCCGCCAGCTCGCAGCGCGCGGCGAGGTTGGCGCCGCCATCATCGAGCTAAAAACCCTGGTCCAGCGCGCACCCGCCGACGCCAACGCCCGGCTGGCGCTGGGCCGGCTGTACCTGGACACCGGCGACGTGCTGTCGGCGGAAAAGGAAATGCGCCGCGCCATCGGCCTGGGCAAACCCGCCGCCGCGGTCATGCCGTGGCTGGGCAAAGCCATGCTGTTGCAGGGCCAGTTCGGTAAAATGCTCGACGAAATCACGGCGGACGCGCAGCAACCGAACCTGCTGGCCTTGCGCGGCCATGCCTTGCTGGGATTGCAGCGCAACGACGAAGCAGGCGCCGTGTTCGCGCAAATCCTGGTGCGCCATCCCGACCACCCGGCGGCGCTGATCGGCCAGGCCCGCATGGCTCTGCAAGCGGCTGACCGCGCCCAGGCGCTGGCCCTGACCGAGCGCGCCCTCGCCCGGTTTGCCGACGACGTGGACGCGTGGCGCCTGAAAGGCGACCTGCTGCGGCTGCAAAATGATAACCCTGGGGCGCTGGCCGCGTACCGCCGCGCGCTGGCGCTGCACCCGGCGCTGGTGCAAGCCCACGTCGATATGGCCAGCCTGCACATCCAGTCGGGCCAGTTCGACCAGGCGCGCGCCGAACTGGCGATTGCGCGCCGCGTGGCGCCCAACAGCCTGATGCTGATGTACAACCAGGCCTTGCTCGATTTCCGCCAGGGCAAGCTGCAGCCGGCACGCGAGCAGTTGCAACAGGTGCTGCGCGCCGCACCCGAGCATTTGCCCAGCCATTTGCTGATGGGCGCGGTGCTGCGCGGCGTCGGCAGTTACCCCGAAGCGGAACAACATCTGCGCAAATTCCTCGAAGCCAATCCTGGCCAGGCTTACGCCAGCAAACTGCTGGCCTCGGTACTCATGCATGGCGGCGATCCTGCCCAGGGACTGGCCGTGATCGCGCCGCTGTTGCCGCAGCATCAGCAAGATGTCGAACTGCTGTCGCTGGCGGGCGAACTGTCGCTGCGCCTGCGCCGCTACCAGCAGGCCGCCGCGGTGTTCGAGCAGGCCAGCACGCTGGCCCCGCAAACGCCGATGCTGCGCACGGCGCTGGCCATGAGCCACCTGGGCCTGGGCGACACGGCGCGCGCCATCGCCCAGCTGGAGCAAGCGGCCAGCGCCGACGAAGCCTCGGCGCGCACCGGGGTGCTGCTGGTGCTGACGCAACTGCGCAGCAAGGACTATCCGGCCGCACTGGCATCGGTACGGCGCCTGGAGGCGCATCAGCAAAACAATCCGATGGTGTACAACCTGAAAGGCGGGGTGTTGTTGCTACAACGCGACAACGCCGGTGCGCGCGCCAGCTTCGAGCGGGCGTTGCAGATCGATCCGCTGTTTTTGCCGGCACTCGACAACCTCACCCAGCTCGACCTCAACGAAAAACAGCCGGAGCGGGCCCGGCAGCGGCTCGAGGCTGCACTCAAGCGCTCGCCGCGCAACCTCGACCTGATGGTGGCGCTGGCCAACGTGGCCAGCGCCGGCGGCCACACCGCCGTGGCGCAAACCTGGCTCGAACGCGCGGTGCAAATGGCCCCCGACGATGTGGACGCCAGCTTGATGCTGGCGCGCCTGTATGCGCGCACCGCCGTGCCCCGGGCCTTGACCCTGCTGGAAAAGCTGGCCGCCGCCCAGCCGGCCGCGCCCCGGGTGCTGGTCCAGCTGGCCCGCTTGCAGGAGCGCGCCGGCAAAACGGACGATGCGCTGGCCAACTGGACCCGGCTGGCCGCGCTGCAACCGGCCGACATCGCGGTGCTGCTGCGCATGGCCGACCTGCGCACGGCCTTGGGCGATCTCGACGGCGCCTACCAGGCGCTGGGCAAGGTGCTGACGCTGGCCCCCGCCCACGCACCCGCGCAGGTGGCGCAGGTACGGCTGTTGATACGGCGGCAGGCCTGGCAACAAGCCACCCAGGTGGTGCGCGGTTACCAGCAGGCGCGGCCGTCGGATGCACTGCCCTACAAGCTGGAGGCCGATATCCTGCTGGCCCGCAAGCAACTGGTACCGGCAGTCAGCCTGTACCAGAAAGCGTACGACATGCAACCGGGCGCACCGATGCTGATACCGCTGTACAGCGCGCTGGTGCAGGCAGGCCAGTCCGACCAGGCGCGCCAGCGCATGCGGCAATGGCTGGCCGCCCACGACGACGACCGCACCACCCGCCTGTACTACGCCAACAGCCTGCTGGCCGAGCACGACCTGGCGGCCAGCACTGCCCAGTTCGAGCAATTGCAGCGGCTGGCGCCGCGCAACGTGGTCGTGCTGAACAACCTGGCCTGGCTCTACCAGCAACAACAGGATGGACGCGCGCTGGCCACTGCCGAGCAAGCCTACGGCATCGCCCCGGACAACCCGGTGGTACTCGACACGCTGGGCTGGATCCTTGCCGGCCAGGGCCAGCGCCGGCGCGCCGAGGGCTTGTTGAAGCGGGCAGTCCACCTGGCGCCCGACAATGCCGACATCCGGCGCCATCTCGATGCGGTACTGGCCAAGCTGGACACCGCCAGTGCCGTGGCCAGCCGCTGACATGCGCACCGTGGCCACGCAATTGACGGCGTGGCTGGCGCTGGCGGCACTGGTTGGCGCGCTCTGGGTATATCCGCTGGCGGGCCACGCACTGGCGCCGGTGCTCGTGTGTTACGCGGGTGCGCTGTGCTGGCGCCCGGCGCTGTGGCTGTTTCTGTTGCCGGCGCTGCTGCCCAATCTCGACCTGGCGCCCACCACGGGCTGGTTTTTTCTTGAAGAAATAGATCTGCTACTGCTGATTACGGTGTGCTGCGGCTACGCCCGCTATCGCCGACTGGCAGCCGACCACCATGGCACTACGCCGGGCAGCCATTCCCCGAACCCGACGCTAGCCCTGCCCGATTGGCCGGCGCTGTTTGCCGCCGGCCTGGTCTTGATGTCGGTCGCCTGTACTATCGGGCTCTGGCGCGGACTCTGGCACGAACCATGGGGCGGCGTGCCGCCGTGGCCAGCGTTTGACGCCAACGCCTTCAACCATTATTTCAGCGCCTACAATGCGCTACGGATCGCCAAGGCCTGGGCCTGGACGCTGTTGTTGCTGCCATTGCTGCGGCGCACGGCCGGCTCCGGCGCGCGGCGGTTGGCCACCCACTTCGTGCCCGGCATGCTGACCGGCCTGTTATTCGTGACGTGCGCGGCCATCCGCGAGCGGTATGAATTTCCGGGCTTGCTCAATTTTTCCAGCGATTACCGCATTACCGCGCCGTTTTCCGCCATGCACACGGGCGGCGCGGCGCTGGACGGCTACCTGGCCTTGTGCACGCCACTGCTGGCCATGTGCCTGTTCCGTCCGCGCCATGCGTGGCGCGCGGCCGCCGGCCTGGCGCTGCTGGGATTGGCGCTGTATGCGGGGCTGGCCACCTTTTCGCGCGGCTTGTACGCCGCCTATGGGCTGGCGCTGATCGTCGTGGGCGCTGCCTGGTGGACCGCGGCGCCGCTGCGGGCGCAGCCCAACAGTCGGCGTCTGGCGCTGGCCGTGACCGCCAGCGCCAGCCTGCTGGTGCTGGGCGCCGGCCTGGCGTTCAAGGATGGCTATTTCGTCGAGCGGCGATTCGCCACGGCGCCCGCCGATTTACAACATCGTTTGCAACATTGGCGCCAGGTGTGGCACCTGATGGACGACACCCCCGCCACCTTGGCGCTGGGCATGGGACTGGGGACTTTTCCCGCGACCTATTACTGGCGCAATCCGGTGCACGAAACCCTGCCCAATTACCGCTATGTGGACGAAGCGGGCAACGGCAACCGGCTGCTGCGCCTGGCCGCTGGCGAGTATGCTGCCGGGTACGGCGAATTGCTGCGTTTCTGGCAAACCGTGCCGATCGTGCCCGGCCACGACTATCAGCTGGCCATCGATGTGCGCACCAGCGCGCCGATGGCTTTTTTGCACCTGCGGCTATGCGAACGCCAGTTGCTGTACCCGGTGAACTGCATTGCGGTACCGTTGCGCCGGCTGGCCACCGGACCGCAGTGGCAGCACCTGTCGATGAACTTCAATGCCGGCGTGCTGGGCAGCCGCACCGCGCCGGTGCGGCTGGAACTGGCCGTGGAAGGACAGCGCGCCACGGTGGACGTGGACAATGCCAGCCTGCGCCAGTTGCCGGAAGACCGGGAATTGCTGCGCAACGGCAGTTTCACCGACGCCAACAATTACTGGTTTTTTTCCAGCGACCGCCATCACCTGCCGTGGCACATCAAAAGCCTGCCGCTGAACCTGTATTTCGACATGGGATGGCCGGGTTTGCTGGCGGCAGCCGTGTTGCTGGTGGCGACCTGCGCGCCGCTGCTGCGCCGCGCCGAGCGCCGCCACGACAATGTGGATGCGGCCGCGTGGCTGGCCGCCATCGTGGGCTTCCAGCTGGTGGGCTGCTTCGACAGCCTGATCGACGTGCCGCGCATGAGCCTGCTGTTCATGCTGGTACTGGGCGCGGCAGCGCTGCAACCGGCAGCGGTCAGGTCTTGCCCGCCACCAGCCGCCCGGTGATGCCTGGCTCATCCCATCGGGGAAAAAAATACGGGTAAAACGAGCGCTCGGATGCGTCGTGTTTCTCCATTTGCCCGCCGAATTTACGGATCTGCTCGCCCATGTAATCGAGTTCGAGCCGCAACAACACGGCCGGCGCGCCCACCCGCGTGCATTCGCGCTGGCCGCCAAAGTTGCGAAACCCGAGCATACGCTTGTAAAACATGACGTGGCGCGGGTTGACCTCGATGACGTAATCGGTATAGCCGTGAATGTTACGGGCATAAATATAGGAGATGTGGATCAGCGCGGCAAACACGCGCTTGGACACGCCCTTGTCGATGGCCAGCCGGGACGGTTCGCACAGGCGCCGGTGCTCGCCGCGCAATTCGTCGAGCTTGTCACGAAAATTTTCGTCGGCGGGCAGGCCCATGTTGGTGCTGTCCAGGCATAAGGACATGGTGCCCACGGTTTCGCCGCCGGTTTCGGCGAACAAGGTGATTTTATTGGGCGTATGGCTGGTGGTGGCGTCGATGGAATAGCCACGCCAACCATACATTTTTTTCAGCAGCAAGCTGGCGGCTTCGCGCCGTCCTTCCGAGTTGGCCATTCGAATATGGAACACCTGCTGGTCGAGCGGATGGTCGAGCAGGGCTTCACCTTTGCCCTCGCCCACCACCAGGTCGCGCATATCCGTTCCGGCTTCAAAGGAAATGATCGTGTCGTCATAATGCACTTTTGGGCTCCAGTCTGGTCTACCGGCCAGCACCGGCAGAGGCGCTGGGCTTATGGATGTTCAGACATGGTGCCTTTCAATTAAGTTCCCATAAATAAAAAAATATCGCGGGAACTTTTCCTAGAACCAGCCTTCCGGGATCACCAGTATGTCGCCCGGCAAGATCGTGACATTGGCCGAAATATCGCCGTTGCGCAGCAAGTCGTGCAGCCGTACCGGCAGCGCCTGCTGTTCGCCGCCGATGGTGCGAATGATGTTGGCCTTGTTGCCCGCAGCAAAATCGGTGATACCGCCTACCGCGATCAGCACGTCCATCAGCGACATGCCTTGCCGGTAAGCCAGTGCCTGCGGCCGCGCCGCCTGGCCGATCACGCGGATCTGCTGGTCGTAGGGCCCGACAAAACTGGTCACGATCACGGTCACCAGCGGTTGCTGGATGTATTTTTCCAGCGCTTTTTCAATGTCGCGCGCCAGCTGGGTGGAGGTTTTTCCCGCTGCCTGCAGATCTTCCACCAGCGGCGTGGTGATCCGCCCGTCCGGCCGCACGGGCACGCTCAACGACACTTCCGGATTGCGCCAGACATTGATGTTGACCACGTCGCCAGCGCCGATCAGGTAGTCGATCTGGGCCGCTGGAGCTGGCGGCGTGAGCGCGACATGGCTGGCGCAGCCGGCCAGCCCGCCCATCACCACCAGCACGAAGCTGCGGACGATACGTCGATAAGCATGCATGATGTCCCCCTTGAATGGTCGGATGCCCATGATTCAGAATTCAAGGCGAGCTCTGCTTGATGTGGCTCAAGCACGGTCGAGTTACGAAAAAATCGCTGTCGGCAGCGCCCTATAATTCGAACTCCCTACGGCAGCCACAGGAGATTTCCGATCATGGAGGAGTTGATTAACCAGCTCGTCTCCAGTCTCAAGGGGATCTGGAAATACCGCTGGTACGCGGTCTCGGTGATGTGGCTGGTGGGCGTGCTGGGCTGGACCAAGGTCGTGCTGATGCCGGACGATTACCAGACCACGGCGCGGGTGTTCGTCGATACCCAAAGCATCTTGAAACCCTTGCTGGCAGGCATGACCAGCGTTCCCAACGTTGAACAACAGGTCTCGATCATGAGCCGTACCCTGCTCAGCCGTCCCAATGTCGAACGCGTGATGCGCATGGTCGACCTCGATGTGAATGCGCGCACGCCGCGTGACCAGCAGCGCCAGCTGGACGAGCTGATGAGCAAAATCCGCATCGGCGGCACCGCCAACTACGACATCTACACGATTACCTACAACAACCGCAATCCACGGCTGGTGCGCGACGTGGTGCAGTCGCTGCTGACCATCTTTGTCGAAGGCAGCCTCAAGGGTAAAGCGGGCGAAACCCGCAAGGCCGTGCAATTCATTGACGACCAGATCAAGTCTTACGAAGACAAGCTGATCCTGGCGGAAAACACCGTGATGGAATTCAAGCGCAAGCACACCGGCTTGCTGCCGCGTGACGGCGCCGATTTCAGCAGCCAGTTGCAGCAGTCGGCAGACCAGCTCAGCACGGCACGGCTGGAATTGCTGGAAGCCGAACAGGCGCGCAACGCCATTGCCGGCCAGATCAGCGGCGACGAGCCGGTGCTGGACGCCGATCCGCACCCGGCCAGCTTCGATAATCCCGAGCTCGACGGCCGCATCACGGCGCTGAATAAAAACCTCGATGCGCTGCGCCTGCAATATACCGAGCGGCATCCCGATATCGTCGCGGCGCGCCGCCTGGTGGCGCAGCTGGAAGCGCGCAAGGTCGAGGAAGGCAAGCTGCGCGCGGTGGGCGATCCCGGCCGCAACTACAGCCCGATGTTGCAGCAGCTCAAGGTTGCCCATACCGAGGCGCAAGCGCGGGTGGCGGCCATCGGCGCCCGCGTGCACGAGTACAGCGCCCGCCACCAGCGCCTGCTGGACCAGGTCAATGCCGTGCCGGAAGTGGAATCGGCACTGGCCCAGCTGAACCGCGACTATCTGATCAACAAGGAAAACTACGAAAAACTGATCGGCCGGCGCGAGGCTGCCAAGCTGTCGGGCGACCTCAGCTCCACCACCGACATGATGACCTTTAAAATTATCGACCCGCCCACCTTGCCGCTCACTCCCAACGGTCCCAACCGCCCGTTGCTGTCCACCCTGGTGCTGGGCGGCGCCTTGCTGCTCGGCGTGGCGGCGGCGCTGCTGATCAGCCAGATCCGTCCCACTTTCCTCAGCCCGGCGGAACTGCGTGTGCGCACCGGGTTGCCGGTGCTGGGGATGGTCGCCATGAACTGGACCGAGCGCGAGCAACGCAAGCATCGCCGCGCCAACTATGGCTTTGCTGCGGCGCTGGCCGGCCTGTTGCTCACCTATGGCGCGGTGCTGGCCGGCACCGCGCTGCGCTAGGAGTACCGCATGAACCCTTCGAATACGCGGCACGTGGAACTGGACCTGGTGCGGCTGGCCGGCCAGGGCATGGTCACGCATGACGGTGGCCGCACCGCAGTGGCCGAGGATTTCCGCGCCATCAAGCGCCCGCTGCTGCGCAATGCCCGGCCCGCAGCGGATGGCGCCGACGGCCAGCAGAGCACGCCCATCCACCATGGCAACCTGATCGTGGTGACCAGCGCCCTCCCCGGCGAAGGCAAGACGTATTGCGCCATCAACCTGGCCATGAGCATCGCCACGGAAATGGATATCACGGTCATGCTGGTCGATGCGGACGTGGCGCGCCCATCGGTGCTGAAGGTGCTGGGCCTGCCCCCGGCACCCGGTCTGATGGACGTGTTGCTGGGCGAACAGCCTGACCTGGCGGACGTTATCCTCAAGACCAATATCCGCACGCTGAGCATCGTCCCGTCCGGGCGCACCGACAAGCACGCCACCGAATTGCTGGCCAGCCGCGGCATGAGCCGTTTGCTGACTGATATCGCCGAGCGCTATGCGGACCGCATCGTGATCTTCGACTCGCCGCCGCTGCTGCTCACTACCGAGGCCAGCGTGCTGGCCGCGCAGATGGGGCAAGTCGTGATGGTGGTCGAGTCCGAACGCACGACGCAACATGCGGTGAAGGAGGCGCTGCAGCGCATTCATCACTGTGCGAATGTCAATCTGATCTATAACAAGAGCCGGGCATTCGCCGAGGCCAAATACTATGGCTATTATGATTAGGCTGACGGTGGCGTTGCTGCTGTTGCCGCGCATGGCCGGCGCCGTCGACTGGTCGGTGGTGCCCACGGTGCGCGTACGCGAGAGCTATACCGACAATGTCAACCTGGCGCCGTCCGGCCAGGCCCGGGGCGAGCTCAGTACTGAAATTTCGCCAGGCATTGCCGTCGATCTCGAGCAAGGCGACCGACTGCAGCTGGCGCTCACGTATGTGTTGCACAAGGTGTCTTACCAGCGCCGCGCCGACCGCACCAACCAGCAGCTCGATGCCAGCGGCCATGCGGAGGTGCTGCCGGGCTGGCTGTTTCTCAATGCCCGGTCCAGTATCAGCCTGCAAAACATTTCCGGCTTCGGACCGCGCCTGATCGATCCCGCCCAGGTCACGGCCAACAGCAACACCGTGCGCGCCCACAGTCTCAGCCCCTATCTGCACCACTATTTTCGCGGCCTGGCCACTGCCACGCTGCGTTATGACGTGCAGCGCGTGGGCAGCGGCCAGTTGCTGCGGGTGAACAGCGATGGCGCCAATCTGCGGCTGGTCGGCGATAACAGTGGCAGCGGCGGCCGTGGTGGCAACTGGGACCTGATGCTCGATCGCAAGCATATCGACGACAGCGCACTGGCGCCCGTGACCATGACCGATGCCGCCCTCACGCTCAGTTACCCGATCCACCCGGCGCTCGGTGCGTTTCTGACCGGCGGCTACGAGAAAAAAGACTATCACGCCAGCAGCCGCCAGCCGGAGGGACGCTACTGGTCGGTTGGCGCCAACTGGACGCCCTCGCCGCGCACCCGGCTATCGGCCAGCTTCGGCCGCCGCTATTTTGGCCAGACCTATGCGCTGGACGCCGCCTACCGCATGCGCAACACGGTCTGGACCATCAATTACCACGAGGACATCACCACCATGCATGCGCAATTCTTCAGCATCCCGCCAACCGGGCTCAGCGATTTCCTGTACCAGTTGTGGGAAACCAAGATACCGGATCCGCAAAAGCGTTTGCAAAGTATCAAGGTGTTTTTGCTGATCTCGCAACTGCTGGGGACCGACGGCAATGTGAATTTCTTCAGCCACCGCTATTACCTGCAAAAATCGCTGCGCCTCGCCAGCGTGTACAGCGGCACGCGCGGTGCGTTGGCCCTGAATCTGTCGCGTACGGACCGCACCGCCCAGACCAGCAGCGCGGTCGACAGCATCCTCACCGGTCCCGATGAACTGGCGCTTGAAGACCGCACGCGCCAGAGCGCGATCCAGGTGGGCTGGAACTGGCGCCTGTCGTCACGCGCCGGACTGACCGTCGGCGCCAGCCACAGCCGTGCGAAATCGCTGACCACGCATCGCCAGGACCGCAACAGCGTGCTCTCGGTCAATCTCTCGCACCAGCTGCGCACCGGCATCAGCGCTGATGTTCACCTGCGCCATAGCCGCCATGCCAGCAATGCTGGCGGCAACTACCGCGAAAACGGCGCCGGCGCCGCCGTCACCGTGGCTTTTTGACGGGAGTCCACCATGTCCGACCTGCCCCGCATTGTGTGCGTTGTTGCCGCCCGGCCCAATCTGATGAAGATGGCGCCGATCCTGCATGCGTTTGCCTCGCCCGGCATCAAGGCGCAGGCACTGCTGGTCCACGCGGGCCAGCACTACGATGCCGACATGGATGGCGATTTCTTCAGCACCCTGGACCTCGCTGCGCCCGATTTCCGGCTGGCCGTGGGATCCGCCAGCCATGCCGTGCAAACTGCCGAAGTGATGCGCCGTTTCGAACCGGTCCTCGACCAGACCGGCCCGGTAGCGGTGCTGGTCGTCGGTGACGTCAATTCCACCCTGGCCTGCGCCCTGACGGCGGCCAAGAAGAATATTGCCGTGTTCCATGTCGAGGCAGGGCTGCGCAGCAACGACCGGTCGATGCCCGAGGAAATCAACCGCGTGCTCACCGACCAGGTGGCCGAGCTGTTGTTTACCAGTGAAGCGAGCGGCACCAGCAACCTGCTACGCGAGGGCGTGTCAGCCAGCCGCATTCATTTTGTGGGCAATGTGATGATCGATACGCTGCGGCGGCGCCTGCCCTCGGCGCCCTCGGTGGCGCAAGTGCTGGGCGCGGCCAACCTGGCCGGTTTTATTGCCGACGGCGCGCCATATGCGCTGCTCACCCTGCATCGCCCCGCCAATGTGGACCAGCCGCAGCGCTTGCGGGCGCTGCTCGATGCGGCCGCACGGCTCAGCGCCGATGTGCCGGTGCTGTTTCCGCTACACCCGCGCACCCGCGCCATGATCCACGAACACGACCTGGCCGGCCTGCTCGATGTGCCGGGCCTGGCCTGCATGCAGCCGCAGCCGTACCTGTCGATGCTGGCGCTGATGCGGGCGGCGCGCATGGTGCTCACCGATTCCGGCGGCGTGCAGGAAGAAACCACGGCGCTGGGCGTGCCCTGCCTGACCCTGCGTGAGAATACCGAGCGGCCCATCACCGTCACCGAGGGCAGCAACGCAATTGCCGGCCGCGACCCGGCAGTGATCCTGGCGCTCAGCCGCGACATCCTGCGGTTTGGTGGCAAGGCCGGCCGCGTGCCGCAGTACTGGGACGGCCACGCGGCCGACCGGATTGCCGTCGTCATCAACGCCTGGCTGGCTGACCGGCGCCGGAGGCGGCCGTGATACAGGGTGTTTCCCCCCGGATGCGGAGGCCGGCGCCGTGAGTGTGGAACTGGCCAGCGCGCGCTCTACACACCAACGGACGGCCGCCACACCAACGCCCCGGCCGCTGCCTGGCATCCGGGCCGTGGCGTTGGCTTGGGTTGCACTGAGCCTGCTGTACGGTGCGACCTTCGGTTCGATGGTGGACGTCTGGCTGCGTTCGGCAACGTTTGCCCATGGTTTTGTGATTGCACCGATTGCGGCATGGCTGGTGTGGCGGCGGCGCTGGCAACTGCGCCAGTTGCCGGTGCGCCCGGCGCCGCTGCTGTTACCGGTGCTGGCCGGGCTGGGCGCGGTATGGCTGCTGGCCGACCTCGCCAACGTCCAGGTAGTGCAGCAATTGTCCGTGGTGCTGATGGCGATCGTCACCGTGGTAGCCGTGCTGGGCGTGCGATTGGGTCGCGCCATGGCCTTTCCGCTCGCCTATCTGCTGCTGGCCGTGCCGTTCGGCGAAGTGCTGATCGCGCCGCTGATCGATTTCACGGCCGGCTTTTGCGTAGTGATATTGCAACTGCTGAACATCCCGGTGTTCCGCGAAAATAACTATCTCACCCTGGCGACCGGCACCTGGTCGGTGGTCGAGGCGTGCAGCGGCCTGCGCTACCTGATCGCCTCGTTCGCCATGGGCACGGTGTATGCGTATCTGACCTATCGCAGCGCCTGGCGCCGGCTGGCCTTTGGCGTCGTGGCAGTACTGCTGCCGGTGCTGGCCAACGGCCTGCGCGCGGCGATGATTATCCTGCTGGGCCACTGGAGCGACATGACGATGGCGCAGGGCGTCGACCACCTGATCTATGGCTGGCTGTTTTTCGGCCTGGTCACGCTGCTGCTGTTCTGGATCGGCGCATATTGGCGCCAGGCCGAAGTGCCATTCGTACCATTGGTGCCAGCGCAACGGCCGCTGGTGCCACCGCCAGCGGCGGCGCTGGCGCGCCTGGTCGCCACCACCGCCGCCGTGATTGCCATCAGTGCCGTCTGGCCCGCGCTGGCGTTGCTGGCCGTCGTACGCGGACCGGTGCCAGATGCGCCGACGCCGGTGCTGCACCTGGCGTCACCGCCCGCGCCATGGATCGCCAGCGCCATGGCGCCCGCCGACTGGCAGGTGCCGCACCTGGGGCGGCCCGCGCGCTGGGCCACTAGATATATGGACCCGGCCAGCGGACGCACGGTCTCGCTGCAACTGACCTGGTACCGCCACCAGCGCCGCCACGACGAACTGCTGGCGCCGGTGCAGCGCGTGGTGGCTCCGGGCCTGCCGCGCTGGCATACCACGCCGCTGGGCCGGCGCCGCATTGCGCTGGCCGGCCGCCACCTCGACGTGGACCAGACCATCGAACAGTCGGCCACGGTCAAGCTGCTGGTATGGCGCTGGTATCGCCAGCAAGACGTGGATACCGCCAGTGCCGTGCAGCTGAAATGGCTGACGGCCAAAAACAAGCTGCTGGGCCGCGACGACAGCGCGGCCGAAATCGTGGTGGCCTGCGCCTATGACGACGACGCGGCGCCAGCGGCGCAGGCGATGACAGCGCTGTTGCAATCGATGTTGCCCGCCATCGAACAAGGACTCCACCATGTCGCAACCCGGTAATCGCCCACGCCCCCAGCGGGCCGCCATCAAACGCCGGAGGCACGCGGCATGAGTTGGCGCCTCCTGCACATTCTCGATCATTCGCTGCCGCTCCAGAGCGGCTACACGGCGCGCACCCTGGCAATCTTGCGTCACCAGCGCGCGCTGGGCTGGCACACCATCCAGCTGACCGGGCCGCGCCAGGCCGGCTGCGGCGGCGAACAACTGCTGGACGGCTGGCATTTTTTCCGCACCCAGACAGCGGCCAGCTGGTGGATGCGACTGCCGGCCCTGCGCCAGTTGGGTGCGCTTGCTGCCCTGTGCCGCCGCCTGCGCCAGGTAGCGCTGCGCGAACGGCCCGATGTGCTGCATGCCCATGCACCGGCCTGCAACGCGATGGCGGCGCTGCGCGTGGGCCGGGCCCTGGGGATTCCGGTCGTGTACGAAATCGGCACACGCCTGGAAGGCTCGCTGCCGGACTCAGGTACCACGTCCGGCGCCAATGCCGCCGCCAGCGCAACCGCTGGCTGGCACGGGCGGCTCGCCCGGGCGCTGGACAATTATGTGCTGCGCCGGGTGGACGCGGTCACCACGATCTGCGACGACATGCGGCAATACCTGGTGACTCGCGGCGTGCCGGCGGACAAGGTCACGGTCATCCCGAATGCGGTGGACGCTGGCCAATTTAACGTCAGGCGGCCTGCCGGCGGCACGCTGGCCCACGATCTCGGTTTGACCGGCCACCTGGTGCTTGGTTTCATCGGCGACCTGCACCATCACCAGGGCGTACATCTGCTGATCGCCGCGCTGCCCGCGATGCTGGCAAGCGTGCCGTCGCTGCAATTGCTGCTGGTGGGCGGCGGCCCAGAAGCGCCGCGCCTGCACGCCCAAGCCGCCCAACTGGGGCTGGCGCACCGGGTCAAGTTTGCCGACGCGGCGGACCCGGCGGGTATCGGCGCATATTATCCAATGATCGACATCATGGTATTCCCGCGCCTTGCCACCCCTGCTGCCCGACTGGACCCGTCGCCGGGACCGCTGCACGCGATGGCGCAGGGACAGCTGCTGGTCGCTTCCGACGTGACCGGCCACCGCGAGTTGATCGAGCATGGCACCACCGGCATGCTGTTCCAGTCCGGCGACGCCGACGCGCTGGCCGCGCAAGTGGTGCAACTGCTGCGTCAGCCGCAGACCTGGCCGGTGATGCGCCTGCAGGCCCGCGTGTACGTGGAACAGCACCGCAGCTGGGCCGCCAGCGTCGCGCGCTACAGCGCCATTTACCAGCAACTGGCACCGCGTTGAACGGTACGCCGCCAGCACCCCACCCGCCCCAAGGAGATGATCGATGCCTATCGTAGCCGCCGGCCCGGCGTTCCTGGCCTTGTGTTCCATTGTCACGCTGGCGCTGACACTGTATCTGCTACACAAGCTGCGCCGCGCCCACCTGTTGCTGCACGACGTCAGCGATGGCATGCGCCAGGGTTACGCTACCCAGTTCCGCCAGATGGAGGCGTTGCAGGGTTTATATGTCGAACTGCATCTGCAGCGCAGCCTGCCGCCCACGCGAGGGTGGGCCGGTTCACCCGATTTTTTGCTGGAGCTGGCGCGCCATGCGCGCACCGCGCGACCGCTGGTGGTGGTCGAATGCAGCAGTGGGGTGTCCACCGTGGTGCTGGCGCGTTGCCTGCAACTCAACGGCGCCGGCACGTTGTATAGCCTGGAGCATGACAGTGCCTACGCGCGACACACGCGCGCAGAACTGCTGCGCCACGGCCTGCAGGACTGGGCGCAGGTACTCGACGCGCCCCTGCAGGACCACCCGCTCGGCGGCGAACACTGGCCGTGGTACGGGCTGGCGGCGCTGCCGCCCGGATTGGCGATCGACTTGCTGGTCATCGACGGGCCGCCGCAGGCCATCGGCAAGCTGGCGCGCTACCCGGCCGGGCCGCTGCTGTTTCCGCAGCTGGCGCCCGCTGGTACCGTGTTTCTCGACGATGCGCAGCGGCCCGACGAGCAGGCGGCGCTGGCGCGCTGGCGCGCCGAATTCACCGAGTTGCAGCAGAGCGAACGGCCCTGCGAAAAAGGCTGCGCGGTTCTTATGGCTCCGCCGCTACCTGTTCGACCACCTGCCTGACCAGCGCCGTTTCGCGCGCATGTTCCAGGTGGTAGCGGTCGCGCGCGCCGCGCTGCCGGGCCTGGTGCAAGGCCACCGTCTGCGGCACCAGGTCCACGCCAAAGTCATCGGCCGCCGCGCCGCCACCCGCCAGCCGCGCCAGCACCTGCTGGCCCACCTCGACGCGGTAATGCGACGGTTCCCAGTAATACGTCATGGACTCGCGCCCGCCGGCCTGCGGCACCGGCTCGGTGGTGATGCGGTTAAAGCCCGAAAAGTCGACGATTGCGGCATCACAGCCGCTGGTGCGATGGCGCTCGAACAGATCCGCCAGTTCACGCTGCCACCGTTCCATGGCCGGCCATTTGCCGCGCCAGTACAGCGCATCGAGTGTCATGGCGTGGGTGGGGTTGATGTACACCCGCACTTGCACGCGGGCCCGGCACAGCTCCCCGATGCCCTGGTCGAATGCGGTCAGCGCCGCCGCCGTCGGCCCGGCGCCGCGGATGAATTCGCGTACCCGTGGCAAGACGGCGCCACGGGTGCCGCCCCAGTCATCGATGCGGTCGCGCACGCACACGTCATCGCGCTGACCGTACAGCGCCAGGCTGGAATGGCACACGGCGCCGAACGTGCCGCGCAGCAGCCGGATCGAATCGAGCGTCATGTCGGTACTGATCGCGCGCTTGGTGTCGATCAGCTTGCGGCGCCACAGATACCAGCGGTCGGTGGCGACCAGCGCGCGATCGAAATCGGTATTACCCACTTCCAGCGTAAACGATGGTGCATCGATGCCCCACACCACGACAGCCGGCGGCCCCACTGCGGCCGCATGCGCCACCATCGCCAGCGCATCGCCGAGCGAGGCGCCCGACAAGGCGCCGTTGAACACCGGGCGCGCGGCCCACGGTGCGGTGGCCGTGGGCAGCCCCAACTCCGTGCGCGAATTGCCGGCGTAGAGTACGGCGGGCCGCAGCCGCGCCAGCGCATAGGTCTTGCCCCAGGCGCTCAGTTTTTCTCGCCCGGGGCGCAACTGCTGCACCTGTGCGGTATCCCACTGGTGCAGCAGATACGGATCGACCTGGTAATTGAGCGAGGCCACGACTGCCAGCACGGTCAGGCTGGCGGCGCCAAAGACCGTGACGTAACGGCGCCATTGCATGCGGGAGTGGGTAGCCATGGTCAGAACTGGAAATAGAGGAATTCGCTCACGCGGTTCATGCTGAACGCGCAGCCGAGAAACAGCAAAGCCAGCGCCAGGCTCCAGCCACGGCTCGGCTGCCAGCGCCATTGCCAGCGGCCGGTGCCGCCGGCCCCCCGTTCGAGGGCCGGACCGTAGCGGCGGAAAATCTGCTGGGTATTGGGCGCAAGCCACGCCAGCACGCAGGCGACGGCCAGGGTGGGCACGCCGATGCCGCTGAAATCGATCCAGCGGATGCCGGAAAACTGCAGGTCCAAGCCCAGTTGCAACAAAGGTTGTGCGTACGCCGCCAACCCGCGCGGCAACGCCACGCCGTTGGCGCCGGCCATGCCGCGCCAGATCTCGACTGCGGTTGCCAGGTCCGGTGCGCGGAACACCACCCAGGCCAGCACCACCGCCACAAAGGTGAGCGGCCACGCCCACCAGGTGCGCGCGCCGGCAGCGAGCGGACCGTACCACGCCTGCCAGCCGTGGTGCAGCACCAGATACAGGCCGTGCAAGCCGCCCCACACCACGAAAGTCCAGCCGGCGCCATGCCACAGGCCACCGAGCAGCATGGTGAGCACCAGGTTGCGGTAGCGCAGCCAGGGGCCGTGGCGGTTGCCACCAAGCGGCACATACAGGTAATCGCGCAGAAAGCGCGACAAGGTCATGTGCCAACGGCGCCAGAACTGGCCGATATCGGTGGCCTGGTACGGCGAATTGAAATTTAACGGCAGCCGCACGCCGAACAGGCGCGACAAGCCGATTGCCATATCCGAGTAGCCGGAAAAATCAAAGTACAGCTGCATGGTGTACGCCAGCGCGCCGATCCAGGCTTCCACTAGTTGCGGCTCGGCGCCCGGTGCAAACACTGGCGCCACCAGCACCGACAGAGGGTCGGCCAGCAAGACCTTTTTGGCCAGTCCCAGCACAAAAATACCGCTGCCCACGGCAAAATCGGCAGCGCCGGGCCTGGGCCGCAGCGCAAACTGCGGCATCATTTCCTTGTGATGCAATACCGGTCCCGCGATCAAATGGGGGAAATAGCTGACAAACAAGGTGTAGTGAAGCAGGCGGTATTCGCCGGCCAGCCCACGGTAGCAATCGACCAGGAAGGCGATCTGGGTAAAGGTAAAAAACGAAATGCCGACCGGCAGCATGATGTCCCAGCCCGGCGCATGGCTGCCGGTGATGGCATTCACGCTGTCGATGAAGAAATTCGCATATTTGAAATAGCCCAGCAATGCCAGGTTGGCGGCCAGCGCGCCCGTCAACCAGCGTCGCCGCCACCGGGTAGCCGCCGCGATGCGCAAGCCGCACCAGTAATTGAAGACGATCGACGCCAGCAGCAATGGCAGGTAGCGGCTATCCCAGTAACCGTAAAAGAACAATGAGGCCAGGGCCAGCCAGCCGACATTCCATGCCGGACGCCAGCGGGCCAGCCACAGGTAGCCGGCCAGCACCACGGGCAGGTAAAGGAATAAAAAGCTGAATGAATTAAATAGCACGGAGCGGCTCCCGCCCGGCAGCAGCGCCGGCATGCAGGGCGCCGTAGTAGCGCACCAGCTGGTGCGCCACGCGCTGCCAGGTAAATTGTTCCACCAGCGCGCGCACGGCCTGGCGATCCGGCGGCGCGGCGACCCAGCCGGCAATCGTGTCGCACCACGCGGGCATGTCGTTGGTGCGCAACTGGCGCAACGCGAAACCGCTGTCGGGCAAATACAGGGCGCTCTCGCGCGTCATCACGGCCGGGGTGCCGGCAGCCAGCGCCTCGAGCACCACCAGCGGAAAGACTTCGCCCTGGCTCGGCAGGGCCAGCACCGCCGCCGCCGCATACGCGCTGGCCAGCAGCGGATCGTCATGCGCCAGCTGGCCCAGGCTGCGCACATGCGGCAGGCGCAGCAGCTGCTGCAGGTAGTCGTGATGATGCGGCTGGGCGGCGCCCGCCAGCACGACCGGCAGGCCAAGCGCCTGCAACGCCTGCGCCAGCGCCAGCTGGTTCTTATACGGTGAAATCGCCCCCGCCATCAGCACGAACGGTTCGGTGATCCCGGTATGGCGGCGAAAGACGCTGGCATCGGCCTGGAAAAACTGCCGTTCCACGCCATTTGGCAACACCCGGATTTTTACCGGGTCGGTGCGGAACGCCGCAACGATGGACTGGCGCTCGGCCGCACCGAGTGCGATCACCAGCGACGCCATTTGCAACGCCCGCTTAGTCTGGGCGTAGCTGGTGTGGACGTTCCAGCCGGTCAGGCGCCCGGTCAGGCGATCGGCAAACCGCGCGCAGGCGCCGCTGGAAGTATTCCAGGCCGGCGACACCAGCGCCGACAGCACCACCGGCACACCCAGGTCCGCCGCCAGTTCGACAACGCGGTAATTGCCGTTGATCGCGGAGAAGACGTGCAGCACGTCGTAATCGTCGAGCCGCTGGCGGTTCAGGTCCACCAGTTCGACGTGCAGATCGGCCAGACCAAGCTGGCGTAGCGCGTCGAGCGTAGAGCGCAACTGCACCTGCAGCCCGCCTTCGCGCTGGAACAACATGGGATAGGACAACAGGCCGACTCGCATGACACTCCCTTCGTCAGATTAATGGTGGCGCCGCGCCAGCGCCCCGAGACGCGCGGCCGCGCGGCGAAATTCCGCCGCCAGTGCGTGGTCCAGCAACAGCACCGCCACCAGCCACGGCACCAGCGCGCTGGCCAGACCGGCCAGCAGTTGCAGCGTGGTGCCCTCGCACCAGTGCAGCACCAACGCCGGCCCCGTCATGCTGATCGCGGCCAGTACGGCACTGTGGCGCACCGCACCCACCAAGTGGCCGGCGCCCATGCCATTCAGGCGCCGCAGCACCCGATATGTGAGCCAGCTGCGAAACACCGCGCCCGCCACGACCGCCCACGCCACCGCCAGCAAGCCGAACGGCGCCGCCAGCAATAGCGCGGCGATGCGCACCGGCACGGCGGTGGCGTCGAGCCGGGCCTGGGCGCCCACTTCGCCCATGGCGACAAACAGGTAGCGCGCCATGCCGAACATGCTATACAGCGCCGAGCCGAGACAGATGACGCGGATCAACGGCACCGCCGCATCCCACTGGGCGCCGTACAGCACCCGCACGATGGCTGGCGCCAACAACGCCACGCTGCCAAAGAACGGCCACGCCAGCGCCGTGACATAGCTGGCGGTGCGCAGATACGCTGCCCGCAAGTCCGCGCCGGCGCGTGCGCTGGCCGCAAACAACGGGAAAATCACCGGCGAGATGGCAGCCGTCACCAGCTGGTTGAAGACATTGATCACGCCCATGGCCTTGCCGAACATGGCCACCTCGGAGACGCCGATCAGCTTGCCGATAATCAGGTCCGGCGCCGCCACGCCGGTCTCATCGACCACAGTGCCGCCGGTGCTAACGGCGCCGAAACGCCAGATCGCCCCCACGCCGCGCCACCCCGGGCGCCATGGCAAGCCGCGCGGCCGGCAGCACAGGCTGGCCAGCAAGGCCGCCACCGTGCCGGCCACGGCGCCCCACACCAGGCTCAGATGAGCGAAACCGCGCCATGCCAGCCACACCGACACCGCCAGCTGCGCCAGGGTCTGGCTGGCGTTGATGATGAAGATCGCGGCAAACCGCAGTTGCCGTCGCAGGCAAGGCAAAGCCAGCGCGCTGAACGGCAACAGCAGAAAGTTGATTGCCAGCAGTTGCACGATCGTTTGCAGCCGGGGTTCGGCGTAAAGCGCCGCCACCGGACCGGCAGCCACGTACGCGGTCGCCGCCAACGTCCAGCCCACCAGCAGGTTGACCGTGAACGCTGCGCGCAATATTGCGGGCGTCAGCTGCGGCGCCTGGACCAGGTAGGCGCCCACGCCGAAATCGCGCAGCACCTGCAGCAATCCGGCCAGCACCGCGCCGATCGCGTACAGGCCCACTTCGGCCGGCGTCAGCAAGCGCGCCAGTACCATCGCGCCGACTGTATTGAGTACCAATAAACAGTACTTTTCGGCAAACGACACCAGGAACGACAGGCGCGCGCGCCCGGCCACCTGGTTTTCAGACCAGGCCGGCATAGAAATCCCGTACCAGCCGGCCCACCACGTCGATCCCGTAGCGGGCCTGCGCCTGTGCCCGTCCTTGCGCCCCCATCGCGGCGCGCCGGACCGGGTCGGCCAGCAAGGCGGCCACGGCGGGCACCGATGGTTTGATATTTCCGGGCGCCACCAGCAAGCCCGCCGCGCTGTCGCGCAGGATGTCGGCGTTGCCGGGCACGTCGGTGGCCACGACCGGCACCGCGCAGGCCATGGCTTCCGCAGTGGCGATGCCAAAGCCTTCATTGCGGCTCAGTAGCACATGGAGGTCGAGCGCCGGCATCAGCGCGGCAACGTCGGCAACGAAACCGGCAAATACAATGTGGCCCGTCAGCCCCATGCGGGCAGCCTGGGTGCGCAAGGCCGGTTCCAGCGGCCCCTGGCCTGCCAGCACCAGGTACAGGTCCGGAAACTGGCGCCGCAGCATGCCGAACAGGGCCAGCACGGTGGCCGGCTGCTTTTGCGGCGCCAGCCGGGCCACCGAGCCGATCACCAGCGCATGTTGCGGCAAGCCCCAGCGCGCCCGGGCAGCGCGGCGGATGGCGGGATCGGGGCGGAAGCGCGCCGTATCGACCGGGTTCGGTATCACGGCCAGCCTGGCGCTGGCGGGCAGATAGGGCCGATAGATTGCCAGGAAATGCGTCATGGCCGACACCGACACCGCGTACACGCCACGCACGTTGGCCAGCGCCTGGCGCAACAGCGGCTGGTGCCAGCGCGACACGGGCGCCGGGGGAAAGGCATTGTGGACGCTGATGACCGCAGGCACACCGCAACGTGCCGCCAGCCACAGCACCGAAGCGCCATAAAAAGTCCAGCAAAATGCCACGTGCACCAGCCGGGCCTGGAACGCGCGCAGCCGTGCCGGCGCCAGCCAGCGCGCGCGCCACAGCTGGCGCCTGCGGGCCGGCCACTGCTCAAAAAAATCGGGCGGATCGAACGCGACCACGGGAATTTGCTCCACCGCCAGCTGTTGCTTCCATGCGTCCAGCCCGTCGAACGGCCGCAAGGCCAGCACACCGGCGTAGCCGGCGCCCTGCAAGTAGCGCACTTCCTGCGCCATGCGCAGTTCCATGCCGCCCAGTTCGCCGGAGTAACTGGTGACAACCACGGTGCGCGCCGACGGGCGGCCGCGCCACGCTTCCCGCAGGTAGCCGCGCAGATAGGCGCAGTCCCAGCGCGCGCGCAGCGCCGCATCGTGCTGGCGCCGCAGCCGCGCCTGCAGCCAGGCGGCCAGCGCGGCCAGGTAGCGGCGCCACAACCAGCGCGGCGCGCCAGCAAGTTCGGGAAACATGCCGGGCCGGTCCTGGCGGTACTGGCCGCGGCCGTAACGGCGCGCTTTTTGCAGCACATAGGACAAGGTCAGCTGGTGCGCGCGGATATGATGGGCCACCCGCGGCGCCGGGCTGTGCCAGCTGAGGTAGCCGGCCAGCGCCACCCGCCGGGCAAACTCGGTTTCACTGCCCATGGCATAGTCGCCGCCGGCCGGGCCAACTGTCGGGTCGAAGCGGTGCCCCGCCAGCAGCACGGCACCGCGCACGGCCATGTTGGCGCCCCAGACCAGTCCGGGAAATACCGGGCCTGCCTCCAGGCCGGTGGCAGTCAGGCCATAGGTCAGGCCCAGCGGCACGTTGCGCAGCAGCCACTGCGGCGGCGCCACCGCCCAGTCGGCAACAATGGCGCCGCCAAACACCGCATGGCGCGGTTGCGCGGCCACCACGGCTTCCCACTGGCGCAACCAGTCGATGGCCGGCATGGCGTCATCGTCCGTCAACACCAGCAGGTCGTCAGCCTGGAGGGCTGGCAGGATATGGTCAAGTGCGGCATTCAGTGCATGGTTCTTGCCCCGTTGTGGCTGGGACAGCAGGAGCAGCGGCAGCCGCTGCGCGTAGCCTGCCACGATGGCGGCCGTGGCATCGGTGCTGCCGTTGTCCACCACCAGCAGGCGCCACGGCTGGTCGGGCGCCAGCAGGTGGCAGTAAGCGTCAAGCACGCGTGGAAGTGTGGCGGCGCCATCATAAGTCGCCATGAGAACAGTCAACAAGGGCGCCGCTCCTCTGCTCTAAGATTGCCACGATAAACAACCAGTGTACTGACAGGCTCAACTATTAAGTTGACCCGCATCAATAGCTGCCCACCCTATGCGCGACCTCCTCGTCACCCTGATCGTGATCGCCAGCCTGCCGCTGATTGTCCGTAACCCGGTCAATGGCGTGCTGATGTGGGTGTGGATCAGCGTGATGAATCCACATACCCAGGGCTGGGGATTCGCCACCACGTTTCCGTTTGCGCTCGTGATTGCCGTGGCCACCCTGTTCAGCGTGGCGATTGCGCGGGTGCCCAAGTCCTTGCCGGCGTCCGGCGTGACCTGGGCGCTGATCGCCTTCATCGTCTGGATGAATGTCACCACCGTGTTTGCCATCTTTCCCGCGCCGACGCTGGTGCAGTGGAACAAGGTCATGAAGATCATGCTGATGAGTTTGGTCACCATGATGGTGATCCGCAGCCGCGCCGATATCCAGCGCCTGGTCTGGGTGCTGACCCTGTCGCTCGGCTTTTATGGGGTCAAGGGCGGCGTGTTCACGGTGCGCAGTGGTGGCGAAGATCGCGTGTGGGGTCCCGAGGGCACTTTTATCGGCGACAACAATGCCCTCGCGCTGGCGTTGATCATGACCATTCCGCTGATGCGCTACCTGCAGCAAAGCAGCACCAGGCGCTGGGTCTGGCATGCGCTGACCGCGATGATGTTGCTGTCGGCGCTCGCTGCGCTGGGTTCGTACTCGCGCGGCGGCCTGCTGGCGATCGCCGCGATGATCCTGTTCATGTGGCGGCAAAGCCGGCACAAGCTGGCCACCGGCCTGCTGATTGCCGTGCTCGCGCCGCTGGCGCTGCTATTCATGCCCGACCGTTGGAGCGAACGCATGGACAGCATCGGCAACTACCAGTCCGACGACTCGGCGCTGGGCCGCATCAATGCCTGGCACATGGCCTACAACCTGGCCTGCGACCGCTTTTTCGGCGGCGGATACGAAGTGGCCGAAGCGTCCACCTTTTTAATGTACGCACCCAATCCCACCGCCATCCACGCTGCTCACAGCATTTATTTCCAGGCGCTGGGCGAGCATGGCTTTGTCGGCCTGCTGCTTTACCTGCTGCTGGGCGGGTTGACCTGGCGCTCGGCATCGTGGATTGTGCGCCACAGCCGTGGCATCGCCGACCTGGCCTGGGCCGGCAACCTGGCTATGATGATACAGGCCAGCCTGGTCGGTTTCGGCGTGGGCGGCGCTTTCCTCAGCCTGCTGTACTACGACGTGCCGTATTACCTGATGGCGGTGGTGGTGGCCACCCGCGTGCATGTGGCGCAACATCACGCTGCCGCAGCCTCTGCCATGATCCAACCGGCGTCGGCACCGCTGCTGGAAGTGCAGCGTTAGCTGTCGTGGCGGTCGCGCCCGCTGCCCAGGTCAGCCGGCCAGCACGGCGCCTGCCGCCAGTGCCGGCACGTCCGCGCGCCGCTCCTGCTGCAGGCGCAACCACTGTTCCAGCATCATCAATACCCAGACCATGGTGCCGTGGTAGGCCGGATGTTCGTGCACCAGCCGGCCAGTCAGCGTATCGATAAAACTGGCGCGCACGATGCGGCGCTGTTTCAGGTCGCTGAGGCTGTCGTAGGCCAGCGCCCGCAAGTCCGGGTGCGCTTGCAGCCAGTGGCCGAACGGCAAGCCAAAACCGTGCTTGCGTTTGCGGATGATGGCGCGCGGCAAATGATCGCCCAGCGCCTGCTTGAAAAAATAGCGCAGGCGGGTGCCGTGGAGTTTTGCTTCTGGCGCCAGCCGCGCCGAAAACCCCAGCATGGCGTCGCTCAGAAACGGAAATGCAACCTCCACCCCGGCCAGGGCGCAAGCGTGGCGCACCTTGGGCAAGTCGTTGTCGGCCAGCGTGTAGCGCATGTCGAGCGCCTGCATACGGTTGATTTGCGACTGCGCCCGCGCCTGCCAATAACACGCATTGAGCTCTTCCTGTGGCAAGCCGGGCGCGATGCGCGCCAGGAAGTCCGCGGTCAGCATCACGCCGGGGCCGTAGCGCCGCAACAGGTTGTACGATTCCAGCCGCGCCGGCATATCGACCAGCGCCTGGCCGATGTAGCTGCGCGCCTTGCGCAGCGGCGCCGCATTGATGGTCCCCAGCGCGCCGAACAACAGCGGTTCAAGCACCAACTGGCGTACCGCCGACGGCAAGCGTTCATAGCGGGCCAGCACAGCCTGGCGCGCATAGCGTTCATTGCCGCCAAATAATTCGTCGCCGCCGTCGCCGGCCAGCAAACGCGTGGTGCCATCGGCCGCCGCCAGGCGCGCGCAATAATACGCCGGCACCACCGAGGAATTGCCGAACGGCTGGTCGCACGCGGCCGCAATGCGTGGAATGGCCGCCACCACGTCGGCGGCGGTGACATAATATTCGTGGTGGTCGGTGTTGAAATGGCGCGCGGCCTGGCGCGCATACTGCATTTCGTCGTAGCCGGGCACGTCGAAGCCGATCGAATACGTGGGCGGGCGCTGGTCGCCGCATCGGGCCAGGATGCCGGCCAGGGTGGAACTGTCGGTGCCGCCGCTGAGAAACGCCCCTACCTTGGCGCTGCCGTCAAACGGCTGCGCCGCTTGCCGCACCGAGGTGTCCAGCAGATCGAGAAAACCGCGTTTCAGGTCGGCAAACGGCGGCCGGTGCTGTTCGTCGAAAGCCCAGTTCCAGTAGCGATCATGGGTGATTTTACCGTGGCGATACAGCATATATTCGCCGGGCAGCAGCCGTACCTGCTGGCGATATGCGGTGTACGGCGCCGGTATCACGTGAAAGTACAGGTAATGGAACAGCGCTTGCGGATCGGGTTCGCACGCTGCTTCCGGGTGCGCCAGCAGCGCCGCCGCCGAGGATCCGAACAGCACGCCGTTCGGCGTGCGCTGGTACAGCAGCGGCAGCGATCCGCAGCGGTCCACGGCCAGGCAAACCTGGCCCGCCAGACTGTCCACCACGGCCAGTGCAAAGGCGCCGGACAAGGCCTGGCACGCCTGCGGCCCGCGCGCCAGCCACTGCTGGGCAAATCGTTCCGCCACCGCCCCGACAGTGCCATCAAGTCCGGGGGTACCCCACAGCGCCACCAGCAAGCCATCGCGCCGGTGCAGGTGCACGTTGCCGGCCGGCCCCGCCACGGCCACGCCGCTGGCGCCGTACTGCACTGTCTGCACCGGCCGGCTCCCGGCCGGCCCCAGGCGCCGCCCCATAGCCTGCAGCATGGCTGCCCGCGCCCATTCCGCTGGGTCTTGCAGGCGGCCGTAAAATCCGCACAAGCCGGTCATACCAGCACCTCCAGCGGCGCCGGGTGGCCGAGGAAGGCGGTGGGACTGGCGGTGAGGCCGTACGCGCCCGACTGGAACACCACGACCAAATCGCCCGGCTCGGCGCGCGCCAGGTCCATGCGGTCGGCCAGCAGGTCGAGCGGAGTGCACAGCGGCCCCACCACGGTGACGGTTTCGCGGGCGTCGCCGGTCATGCGGTTGCCGATCGCCACCGGGAAATTCTTGCGCAGCACCTGGCCAAAGTTGCCCGATGCGGCCAGGTGGTGATGCAGGCCGCCATCGGTAATCAGGAACACCTGGTCGTGCGACAGCTTGCGTTCGATCACGCGGCACACGTACACGCCGGCCTCGGCCACCAGGTAGCGGCCCAGTTCCAGCACCAGCCGGGTTTCCGGCCACTCGCCGCGCAGCAGTTCGGTAAGCGGATACAAACCCTGCGCCACCGCGTGCAGGTCAAGTGCGCGGTCACCGGGAAAATACGGCACGCCGAAGCCGCCGCCAATATTCAACACGCGTACCGGCGCTGGCGCGTGTTCGCCAAGCTCCAGCCCCAGCAGCACGCAGGCACGCTGAGCCTCGCCTATTGCCGCTGCCGACAGGTTCTGGGCGCCGCAAAACAGGTGAAAGCCCTGGAAGTCGAGGCCGAGCCGCGCCATGCGCCGCAACATGGCCGGCACGCGCGCCGCATCGACGCCAAACTGGCGCGCCCCGCCGGCCATTTTCATGCCCGCCTGTTTCAGTTCGAAGTCGGGATTGACGCGCACAGCCACCCGGGGCGTCATGCCGAGCAGATCGCCGACGGCCACCACCCGGTTCATCTCGTCCTCGGATTCGAGATGGAGCAGCACGCCGGCCGCCACCGCGCTGCGCAACTCGGGACTGCGCTTGCCGGGTCCCGCAAAGCTGATGCAGGACGACGCCATGCCGGTATCGAGCGCCACCTTCATTTCGCCGGCCGAGGCCACATCGAAGCCATCGACCAGGCCGGCCAGCAACTGCGCCACGGCCGGCATCGGGTTGGCCTTGAGCGCGTAATGCAGGTGCACGTCGGGCGGCAGTTCGCTGCGCAACAACGCCACCCGGGAGGCGATATGACTGCGCTCGTAAGCATAGAACGGCGTGCGCCCCACCCGTTCGGCCAGCCGCGCCAGGCCGATGCCGCCGATCTGCAGGCTGTCGTCCTGCACCGGGAACTGCCGCTGCGGCGCATGCCGGACCGGTGCCAGCGCGTCGTCATCCGGGGCGGCCATCACGATACCGCCCGGTCGGCGCCGGCCGTCTGGTCCGCCGCCAGCTCGGTGGCCAGCTGCACTCGATCGAGCTTGCCGTTCGGATTGCGCGGCAGCGGCTGGTCGCGGATCTCGATCAGCAGCGGCACCATGTACGCGGGCAGCACGCGCTTGCACGCGGCCAGCAGCACCGCCGCGTCGGTGCCAGGCACGGCGCCGGCATACACGACCAGCGCGATCGATTGCCCCAGCAACGGATGCGGCATGCCGAAGGCAGCCGCTTCGATCACCAGTTGGGTGTCGTACACGACCTCCTCCACTTCACCGGGACTGACGCGGTAGCCTGACGTCTTGATCATGTCGTCGCTGCGGCCGATAAAATACAGGTAGCCTTCGTCATCGGCACGCACCGTGTCGCCCGACCAGACGGCCATTTCCGTAAGCGGCAAGCCGCCGGTACGGTCGCGCAACGGGCGGAAACGCTGGGCAGTGCGCTCCGGATCGTTCCAGTAGCCGAGCGATACCAGCGCGCCCCGGTGCACCAGCTCACCCGGTTCGTGCGGCGCGCACGGCGTGCCATCGGGCCGCAGCACGAGAATTTCAGCGTTCGGAATGGCTTTGCCGATCGAGTCGGGCCGACGTTCGAGCTGCTCCGGTGGCAGGTAGGTGGACCGAAACGCTTCAGTCAGGCCGTACATCAGGAACACCTCGGTGCGCGGCAGCGCCGCCTGCAGCGCATGCAGGGTGCTGCGCTGCATCGCCCCGCCGGAATTGGTCAGGTAACGCAGGTGGCGCGCATTGCCCCAATTGAGTGACGCCAGCTGGATCCACAGCGGCGGCACCGCCGCCAGGCCGGTGATGCGTTCGCGCACCACGGTTTCGACCACGTCGCGCAGCAGCAGGTGGTTGAGCAGCACGGCGCAGGCGCCGACGGCAAACGCAGTGGTCAACTGGCTCAAGCCGTAATCAAAACTGAGCGGCAGCACGCACAGGATGCGGTCCTCCGGCACGTTGGCCAGGTAGCTGGACACACTGAGCGCACCGGCCACGAGGTTGCGGTGCGAGAGCACCACCCCCTTGGGCCGGCCGGTGCTGCCCGATGTGTACAGGATCGCGGCCATGTCGCTGTCGATGCACGGATGCGGTGCGCGCGGCGTGGACGCCAGCAGCGCCGCCTGCCACGACAACAACCGCACGCCCGGCACCGGCGGTATCCCGTCCAGCACTCCGGTCACCACCACCGTGTGCAGGTCCGGGCACTGCGCCAGCGCGCTGTGCAGACTGGCCAGACGCTCGGGCGACGTCACCAGCAGCCGCACATTGCAATCGCGCAGTATGTGCAGCACTTGCGCCGGCCGCAGTACCGGATTGACCGGCACGAACACGGTGCCGGCCGCCGCCGCGCCAAACATCGCCACCACGGCTTCGTCGCGCTTTTCCAGGTACACGGCCAGGCGCTCGCTGCGGCCCATGCCCGCGCACAACCAGGCATCGGCCGCCACCCGCACTTGGCTGGCCAGACCGTCATACGTGAGGGTGGCGCCATCGTACGACAGCGCCGGGCGCTGCGGCAGGCGCTGCGCCGACTGGTAAATCAGATCATGGACGAGCTGCGTCATGGCGGAGGATCCTGTCGTGAGGGAAGTTCTCTATCATTGAAATAAATCGCTGCCCGCCTGTTGACGCAGATCAAATGCCCAGTCCGCTTGTGCCGGCGCAAACCGGGCCGCCGGTGGCCATAGTCTAATCGCGGTTTCCCCTCCGGTGAACACGATGGCACACGGGCTGCGACACACTCTTGGGCAACTGGGCTGGCGCGATGCCGCGCTGTACTGGCTGGCGCGCGCGCTGGCAGGCGCCAGCGGCGGCCGCTGGCGCCTGCATCGCTATCGCTACATTGCCCAGTATGTTGGCGCCACGCCCCTGAACGGCGGGCGCGGACGCGATATCGCGATCGCGCCGCGCGCCGACGATGCGCCGACGCCCGCCAATTATCCGCGCCCGGACGCCGTGGTGGCGGCGCGGCTGGCGCAGGGGGCGCGCAGCCTGGAGGCCTGGCGCCACGGCCGCCTGGCGGGCTTCATCTGGCTGATCGATGGCGCCTACCAGGAAGACGAAGTGCGCGCCCGCTTCCAGCTGGCAGCGCCGGAATCGAGTTGGGATTTCGATGTGTGGGTGGCGCCCGAACAACGCCTGGGCATGACCTTCGCGCGCCTGTGGGAAGCCGTGCGGCTGGAATTGCGCGCACGCGGCGTGCACTGGACCTGCAGCCGGATCTCGGCCTTCAACCCCGCCTCGCTGCGCGCCCACGCCGCCATCGGCGTGGTGCCACTCGGCTCCGCGCTGTTTCTGTGTTGCGGCCGGTGGCAATGGATGTTCGCCAGTATGGCGCCGCGTTTTCACTGGTCGCGCACGCCCTCATCCTGGCCAGTGCTGACATTCGACACGCGCACGCTCATTGCCCCCACCAAGGAACCGTCATGACCATCGAAGACCAGGTATGCCACATCCTGCGCACCACACTCGGCCTCGGATCGCTGCCGCTTTCTGCCGGCACGGCACTACTGGGCAGCTTGCCGCAACTCGATTCGATGGCCGTGGTGGGCCTGCTCACGGCGCTCGAAGAGCACTTCGGTATCGCCATCCACGACGACGAGATCAGTGCGCGCCATTTCGCCTCGGTGGGCACGCTCACAGCCCTGGTGCAGGACAAGCTGGCATGACCGTGCTGCCGTTATTCCTGTCGGCCGGCGCGGGCGAACGCTTTTGCCTGCACCATGGCGCCAATCCGGCCGCGCCCGACCGGGGTGCCATCGTCTACGCCCATCCATTTGCCGAAGAACTGAATAAGAGCCGGCGCATGGCGGCGCTGCAGGCGCGGGCATTCGCTCATGCCGGCTTCCACGTACTGCAAATCGATTTGTACGGCTGCGGCGACAGCAGCGGCGACTTCGGCGACGCCCGCTGGCACCTGTGGCAGGATGACCTGGCCCTGGCAGCCGGCTGGTTGCGCCAGCGCTGCGCCGGGCCGCTGTACCTGTGGGGCCTGCGCCTGGGGGCGTTGCTGGCGCTCGACAGCCTGCCCCGCTTGCGGCCGGACGGCGTGATCCTGTGGCAACCGGTGACCAGCGGTCAGGCGCATCTGCACCAGTTTGCGCGCCTGCAAAGCGCGGCGCGCCTGTTTACCGCGCCGGCAACGGCCGCCGACACCCACGAAATTGCCGGCTACGCGATCGACCCGGCGCTGGCGACGGCCATCCGCGCGTGCCAGCTGGCGCCGCTGCCGCCGCCCTGCCCGGTACTCTGGCTGGAACTGGCGCCGCCAGCGGCGGAAGGTGCGCCCACCTTGCAGCCGGCATCGCAACTGGTGGTCGAGCGCTGGCGCGCTGCCGGCGCCAGCGTGCAGGCAGTGGCGATCCGCGATACGCCATTCTGGAACAGCGCCGAGATTGTCGAAGCGCCGGCGCTGCTGGCCGCGACGCTGGCGGCGGCGTCAACGCTCGCAGTACCCAAGACGGCAACAGCGGTGGCGGCACCATGAGCGCAGACCAACAAGCGATGCAGTTCGAGTGCGGCGGCCAGGCGCTGATCGGCGTGCTGCACCAGCCGGCGCAACCGGCGCCGCGCGGGGTGCTGGTCGTCACCGGCGGGCCGCAATACCGCGTGGGCAGTCACCGCCAGTTCGTGCTGCTGGGATGCCACCTGGCGGCGCAAGGCCATCCCGTCATGCGCTTCGATTACCGCGGCATGGGCGACAGTACAGGCGACCCGCGCACGTTCGAACAGGTGGACGACGATCTGCACGCGGCAATCCGCGCCTTTTTTGCGGCGGTGCCCGCGCTGCGCGAGCTGGTGCTGTGGGGCCTGTGCGACGGCGCTACCGCCGCCGCCTGCCACGCCGCGCGCGACCACCGCATCACAGGGCTGGTGCTGCTCAACCCCTGGGTGCGCACGGACGCCGGCTGGGCGCAGGCCACGTTGCGCCATTATTATGTGCGGCGGCTGGCATCCGCCGCGTTCTGGCGCAAACTGGCGGCGGGCGCGGTCGACGTCCGCAGCGCACTGGCTGCATTGCGGCGCACGGCACAAGCGGCGCTGACCACTACCCGGGCGCGCACGGCGAGCACGCCGCAACCAGGCACAGCCGCCGACCTGCCCGCGCGGCTGCACCGGGCACTGAGCCGGTTCCCGGGCCGCGTGCTCATCATGCTCAGCGGCGCCGACCTGGGGGCGCGCGAATTCAGCGCCCTGTCCGCGCACCAGCCGCAGTGGCGCCGGTTGCTGGCAGAGCGCCGCGTCACCCGGGTGGACATTGCCGGCGCCAACCACACCTGCGCGCGCAAGGTATGGCGCGACCACGTGGCCACGAGCACCGCCCGGTGGATCGCTTCATGGTGAAGCGCGTGTTGATGATCGCCTTTCATTATCCACCGCTGCAAGGCGGCAGCGGCATCCTGCGCACCTTGGCGTTTTCGCAGACCCTGAAGCAATACGGCTGGGAGCCACTGGTGCTGACCGTTACACCCGGCGCCCATGCCGGCAGCGCTGCAATCGCAACCCTAGACGACTGCTGCCCCGTGCATCGCAGCAGGGCTCTCGACACCAGCCGCCATTTGGGTTTCCACGGCCGCTACCCGGACCTGCTGGCGCTGCCCGATCGCTGGATCTCGTGGGCCGCGACGGCGATTCCGGCCGGCCTGCGCCTGATCCGCCGCTACCGGCCGGACCTGATCTGGTCCACATACCCAATCGCCACGGCCCACCTGGTGGCGCTGGCCCTGCACCGCCTGACGGGCGTGCCGTGGGTTGCCGACCAGCGCGACCCGATGCTCGATACCGGCTACCCGCCCGATGCACGGCGCCGCCGCCTGCACGCGTGGATCGAGCGGCAAGCGATGCAGCGTTGCGCGGCCGTGGTCTGCACCACGCCCGGCGCGGTGCGGGCGCTGCGCGCGCGCCATCCTGGCAACCTCGATGGCAAGGTGCGCCTGATCGAGAACGGCTACGACGAAACCGCCTTCCGCAACGCCGAGCAAGATCCCCCGGCCGCTGGCGCGACGCAGACGTTCCGGTTGCTGCACAGCGGCGTGATCTATCCATCCGAGCGCGACCCGGCGCCGCTGTTCGCGGCCCTGGCCATGCTGCACAGCCGCGGCGATATCAGCCCCGCCAGCTTCCGGCTGGTGCTGCGCGCCAGCGGCCATGACAACCACCTGCGCCCGCTGATCGCCCGGCACCCGGGTCTGGCGGCCATGGTGGAACTGGCGCCGCCGCTGCCCTATCGCGCGGCCTTGCGCGAAATGCTGGACGCGGATGGCCTGCTGCTGCTGCAGGCGGCCAACTGCAATGCGCAGATTCCGGCCAAGCTGTATGAATACCTGCGTGCCCGCCGCCCGGTGCTGGCGCTCACCGATGCCGCTGGCGATACCGCCGCCGCGCTGCGCGCAGCCGGCATCGACACCATTGCCCGACTGGACCACCCCGCCGTGATTGCCGAAGCGTTGCGGCGCTTCCTGTATCTGGCGCGCCAGGGCCAGGCCCCGCTGGCGCCAGACACAATCGTTACCCGCCATGCCCGCTGCGCGCGCACGCGCGAACTTGGCGCATTGTTCGATACCATTCACCGCCAGGAGCTGCCATGAGCATACCCCTTCAACGCCCCGCAGGCCGCCTGCTGACTGCCTGCATGATCGCCAGTGCTGGCGCGTGCCTTGCCGCCGTCGTCGCGCCCGTGGGCGCAGCGCCACCGGCCACAGCGCCCACCTTTGTCCCCACACCTTGCGAAGACTACGTGCCCCACAAGCCGGGCGGCGACTACACCGATCCCACCGACCGCGAAGGCCTGGCCGTGGTCGAGCAGTTTCACTTCACGCCGCCCGTCGAGGGCTTGATACGCGGCGCCTCGGGTCCGCTGGGCGGCGATATCGGCTACACGCTCGACCGCTTTCCCAATCACCACCGGGCCCTGGCTGCGATGATGAAACTGGCGCTGCGCGACAAGAATCGCAAACCGCACGGCGCCCGCTACACCATCGACTGCTATTTCGAACGGGCCACGCGCTTTCGCCCGCAGGACGCCAGGGTGCGTACCTTGTTCGGCAGCTACCTGCTGGCCGTCGGTCAGCCCGATGCCGCCGTCGAACAGCTGGAACAGGCAGCCACACTGGAGCCGTCCAACCCCACCGCGCACTACAACCTGGGCCTCCTGTATGTGCAAAAAAAGCAGTACGAGAAGGCGCGCGCCAGCGCAGAAAAAGCGTACGCAATGGGGTTTCCGCTGCCGGGCCTGAAAAACAAACTGGTGGCCGCCGGCCAGTGGCAGGAACCGGCGCCAGCGCTACCCAATAAGGACTAGTCACTTCAAACCGTGGTGGTTCATCAGGTCGTACAGGGTGGGCCGGCTGATACCGAGCAGCTCCGCCGCCTTGACGATATTGCCATCCACCCGTGCCAGCGCCTTGATCATCACGCGGTATTCGGCAGCATCGCGGGCCCGGCGCAGGTCGAGGTTTTCCTCGTCGGCCTGCGGCGCGGGCAAGTCCAGATCGGCCGGCGTGATCTGCGCGCCTTCGGCCATGACCACGGCACGGCGGATGCAGTTTTCCAGCTCGCGGACATTGCCCGGCCATGGATGTGCTTCGAGCGCCGCGATGGCATCCGCGCCGAATGCCAGCGCCGGGCGCGCTTCGCTGGCGCAGAATTTGTGCTTGAAGTGGTGCGCCAGCAAGGCGGCGTCGCCCGCGCGGTCGCGCAACGGCGGAATTGTCAGCACGATTTCGCTGAGGCGGTAGTACAGGTCCTCACGGAACCGTCCGGCCCGGGCCAGCACCTTCAAATCCTGGTGGGTGGCGCACACGATGCGCACATCGACCGCTATTTCCTGGCGCCCGCCCACGCGTTCGATCACCCGCTCCTGTAAAAACCGCAACAGCTTCGCTTGCAGCGACAGCGCCATGTCGCCTATCTCGTCGAGGAAAAACGTGCCGCCGTGCGCCAGTTCCAGCTTGCCGATACTCTGGCGCTGGGCGCCGGTGAACGCGCCTTTCTCGTGGCCGAACAATTCGCTTTCGAGCAGCTGTTCCGGTATGGCGGCGCAATTGATCGCCACGAAACGCTGGTTGCGGCGCCCGCTCAAACCATGCAGGCCGCGCGCCACCAGCTCCTTGCCGCTGCCGGAGTCGCCCAGCAACATCACGCTGGCCGACGATGGCGCGATCTTTTCCACGTTGCGGCACAATTTGAGCATGGCGGGGTCGCGCGTGATGATGCCGGACAGCGGAGAATCGGCCTGGATCTGCATCATGCGGCGGTTTTCCCGCTGCATTGCGTGCAGAGACAAGGCGCGCGCGATTACCAGCGCCAGGGTGTCGGCGTCGAGCGGCTTCTGATGAAAATCGTAGGCGCCCATGGCGATAGCCTTGAGCGCATTGGCGCGGTCGCGGTTACCTGACAGGACGATCACTTTCAGGTCGGGCGCCGCCGCCAGCATTTGCTGCAGCAATGCCAGTCCTTCGCTGGCGCCGTCGGCGTCGGGCGGCAGTCCCAGGTCCATGGTGGCCACCGGCGGCTGATGGCGCCGCAGCTGCGCCATGGCCGAGGCGCGGTCATGCGCGGTCACCACGTCATAGTCGTCCAGCGCCCAGCGCAGCTGCTGTTGCAGGCCGGCGTCGTCTTCCACCACCAGCAATTTCGATTTAGCCATGCGGCTCTCCCTGGTCATACCTGCAGCGGACTTAACTGCGATTGCGGCTGCGGCGCCGCCAGCGGCAGCGTGATTTCGAACCGCGTGCCCGCGCCAGGAGTGCTGACCACGTCCAGACCACCACCCAGTTCCTGCAGATATTCTCGGCTTTCGAACACGCCGATCCCCATGCCCGCCGGCTTGGTCGACTCGAACGGCTGGAACAGGCGGTCGCGGATAAACTCGGCCGACATGCCGTGACCGGTGTCGCATACCTCGATCAGCGCCAGGTCTTGTGCACCCTGCGCTTGCGGACGATGGCGGCCATGCACGCGCACCGTGACCGCGCCGTCGGCCGGCGTGGCCTCGACGGCGTTGAGGATCATGTGGCCCAGCACCCGCGCGAGCCGCTCGGGCTGCGCCACCACCATCAAAGGTGCCGGCGCAGGCACCAGCAGCGGCTGCGGCGCCATGCCGGCACAGGTCTTGACTGCGCGTGCCAGCAGCACGCCAAGATCGAGCGGCACGGCGCGTTCCGGCGGTTCGTCCGACGCTGTGTGCAGCTTGCGCAACAACTCCTGCATGCGGCCCAGCGCATGGCGCGAGGTCGCCAGCATATCGTCCTGGAATTGCGGATTGTGGCGGTGCCGCTCCGCGTTCGACAGCAGCAAGCCCAGTTGCGACGCCAGGTTTTTCAGGTCGTGGGCGACAAATGCCGACATTCGGTTGAACGACTCAAACTGGCGCGCCACCGCCAGGCTGTCGGCCGACTGCCGGTGCGCCAGCACGGTGGCCGCCTGGCGACCGGCAATGCGCAACACATCGCGCACCTCCCAATCGACGGCCAGCCCGGTGCGCGGCGGCGCCAGGCCCACCAGGCCAGACAGGCGCCCATCGAGCAGCAGCGGCGTGACCAGCCAGAGCCCCGATTCGGCCAGCCACTGCGGCATGGGTAGCTCGCCATGCCGCTCCGGCGCACGGCGCCAAGCATCCGGTTCGACCACCCATTGGCGCGCATCCATCAACCGGCACAGCGCGTCGCCAGCGGCCAGCCGGGCGCGCAGCGCCGGCATGTTCCAGCCAGCCGCCGGCAGGAAGCTGCCATCGGCATGGCGCAGCCACAGCACGCCGGCGGGACTTTCCACCAGCCCCGCCAGCGCTTCGATGATGCGTTCGTGCAGCGGCCCGCCGCCGGCGCCCAGTCCGTGGGTAAAGCGCTGCCATTCTTCCCGGTAGTCGTAGCGTCCCCGATAAAAATGCTTGCCGATCCAGAGTTTCAATCGCGCCCGCACCGCGCCGGAAAACAGCACCGCCGCCAGCAGCAGCGCCGCCCCGCACAGGCACGCCACCTGCATCAACGGTCCCCACAATCCGCCCACGTAGCGCAGGTACCAGGCGCTGGCCGACATCGCCAGCAGGTAGCTGGCCGCGCCCAGCAGCGCCATCGAGTGAAACATCATCTGGCGCGACAACTGCAGCCGGTGGTCCCAGGCCGGCTGGCGCGCCAGGGCCGCCGCCAGCAACGGCGCGCTGAGCGCGTTGACGACACCGCGCGCGGCCAGGATGTCGGCGTGGACGCGCTGAAACAGCAGCGCATCTGCATACAGGTAAAAATCGTACGCGAACAGGGCGCCAATGCCCAGGCAGGCCAGCTTGATGCCCCAGCGCGCACCGGGCGGCGCGGCGCGGTACACCTGCTCCACCAGCAGCATGCCGGCCACCGCTGCCGCCAGCCGCAACATGGTCGCATGCCAGGCGCCTGGCCACGGCAGCACACTGGCCGCCACCTGCAGCAGCGCCGCCAGGCCGAGCGCGACCAGCCAGCGGCGCCGGCGCGCACCGTCGCTGCCCAGGTAGGCCAGCAGTTGCAGCCAGGCCGTGGTGCGCGCCGCTTCCGCCACCGCCAGCCAATGCGCCGGCCCGGATTCCATCGGGTCGGCGCCGCTGAACCATGCCGCCAGCGCGGCCCACAGGAAGGTTATCAGCGCCGCTACCGCAAACGGCATGGCAGGCGACGCGCCGCGCCGCCGCAGCGCATAGATGGCAAGCAGGATAAAGGCCAGCGCCGCCGCGCCATGACTGGCCAGGGCGACCAGCTGCGGTTGCGACCAGCTGTCGTGCCGCAACCAGTCGCGCACCATCAGCGCCCCTTGCCGAACAACACCACCTGCACCGTGTCCACCAGGATCAGCACATCGAGGAACAGGCTGTTGTTCTTGACGTAGTACAGGTCGTACTGCAGTTTGCGCAGCGCGTCGTCCACCGAAGCGCCATAGCTGTAGCGCACCTGCGCCAGGCCAGTGATACCGGGCTTGATCCCGTGCCGCACATTGTAATAGGCGATCTCCTGCCCCAGCTGCTCGACGAAATAACTGCGTTCGGGACGCGGCCCCACGAAACTCATCTCGCCCTTGAATACATTGAGCATCTGCGGCAGTTCGTCGATGCGCAGCTTGCGCAGCCAGTAGCCCACGCGCGTGACGCGCGGATCGTTATCCAGGGCCCAGATGGGCATACCGTCGCGCTCCGCATCGGTGCGCATGCTGCGAAACTTCAACACCCGGAACAGGCGGTTGTCGCGCCCCACCCGCTCCTGCTGGTAGAACACCGGGCCGCCGTCTTCCAGGCGGATGGCCAGCGCCGCCAGCAGCATCACCGGCATCGCAGCCACCCCGATCGCCGCGCTGGCGGCCAGGTCGAACCCGCGTTTGACGGCGGCGCGGTACAGGCTCTGATCGAAGCCGCCGCCAAAAATCAGGTAGCTCGGTTGCAGCGAATCGACGCGGATCTGGCAAGCTTCCCGCTCG
>Ga0308163_10000931_pt1 | contig 38388 bp, 40 predicted proteins | sample PhyTR1_FD_201037 | JGI IMG/M metagenome (GOLD analysis project Ga0308163, IMG submission 201037) | Phyllosphere microbial communities from UC Gill Tract Community Farm, Albany, California, United States - DLSLT.R1 | ecosystem: Host-associated > Plants > Phyllosphere > Unclassified | place: USA... | reverse complement strand
CGCCGAGTCATTCAATGCTAAAATAAAGGCTTTCAGAAGACAGTTCAGAGGAGTAGGAAATATAAACTTTTTCCTGTTTAGGCTAACCAAATTATTTGCATAGTCCACAACTTTTGAACATGATCCAACATGATCCCGCCCCAGACTGCCGCGAATGCTGTCAAAATTCTTTTAACACAAAAAAGCCCCACATTTCTGTGAGGCTTTTTGTGATCCCGCTGGGATTTACACCTAGTGCTAAAATCAGCGTTTGAATAGTATTAATGGGGTTTTCAATTTTTACTCACCTAATCGCTCACCATCATTCTCAATACGTTTTAGCTGCAATTGCTATAGTGTAAATATAATCATTCTCTTTTAAAATTGGAAGGAATTTAAGCTACTAATCACTGCGCGGTTCGACTCCGGCACTGAGTAGCTGATTTAGTGTTTTTATATTTTTGAGTTTTGGTGCTTTTTTAGCTGGGCTTTGGGGCGGATGGCTAAAAGGAATAGACTGAAAAAGAGTTGATAAGTAGTAATAAGAAAGATAAGCCGATAAAACCTGAACAGGATTCAGCCTAGAAACAGAAACGCCACTAAGCGCAAAAATAAACTGATCAAACAGTCCCTCATAGAATTTTTTCTTTATTCACTGCTAGTAGATTAATCGGCAGCACCATTGCCACCACTACAAAACTGTGATACAAAAACAAAAATGTAAATCCCACAATAGTAGGGAATTCCGGCAAAAACACCTCACACTTTTAGGGGATATCACCCTAAAACACTCATAACAGCCAATAGAAAAAACAACAAAAAATACCGAGCTTTAAAAAGCTAAAGAAAAACCAAAAAGCAAAACCAAAAACAAAAAAACAACATCACCAAATGAACGTACCAGAACAAATCTTGCAATACATCACCGGCCTACCAGAGGCCAAACAAACTGATATACAAGAACTGCATAACCTCATACTCACCATACTGCCAGAAACCAAACTTTGGTTTGACAACGGAAAAAACAGCGAAAACAAAACCGTTGCCAATCCCACTATAGGCTACGGATTCCAGACCATAAAATACGCAGACGGGAAGACTAGAGATTTCTTTCAGATCGGCATCAGCGCCTACACCACCGGAATCTCCGTCTACATCCTGGGCATCAAAGACAAAACCTACCTAGCCAATACCTACGGCAAAGAAATAGGCAAAGCCACCGTTACCGGATACTGCATCAAATTCAAAAAAGTAAAAGATATAAATACCGACATCCTCGCAGAAGCCATAAAATACGGAGTCCAGGCAACAAGCAAAAACTAAAACAAAAGTCAATGCAATTACCTCACCCAGATTTGGAAGTATAAGAATTATATATATCTTAGCCGTTGAGAGCGTTAATTAAAACCGGGCTTGTCTTTTGACAAGTTTCCGGTTTTTTGTCTTTACAGGCCTCTTTGAAATCAGTGTATTTTAAAAATGACAAGTTTAAATCATGGCTCGTAAAAAGCAGAGGGTTGGCCAGCACATCATGGAAGATGGATCTTATCAGATCATCAGAGATCTTATTCCGAAGGAATGGGTGATTCGTGAATTTAATCGGCCTGACTATGGTATCGATCTTATTATTGAATTATTTGAAAAAGTAGATGATAAGACCTATGAAACGCTAGGCGAGTTTATCTATGTCCAGGTAAAATCTAGTGATGAAATTCCAGTCACCACCGAAAAGATATATGACGTTGGAAATGTAGCTAAAGGAAAATGGAATCAGGATAAGTCGGAATATGCAAATTTAGATGTAGTCAGATATAGCTATGATACTAATTCTATCTACACCATTCAAAGTCTAGGTGCGAGCGTATCGGTACTGCTCTTTTATGTCGATATTCAAACAAAGGATGTTTACTTCATCAATATGAATGATTATATCGATAAGATCATATTACCTGAAAAGCCGGATTATGCAAATCAAGTGACGAGGGTCGTAAAAATACCAGCGTTGAATAATCTGAAAAATAACGTCATTAGTTCGAATGCATTAAGGCTTTATGGCAAGCGTTCGAAATTGCTCGCCGCATTTTCAAAATTCAACTATCAACGAAATGAATTGAGTTATGCTTTTAAGGTGAAATTCTGGCCAGTAATCACTTATAGGGATACTATTGAGAAAGATCTCAAAGTGACTGAAAAGGAAGTTTATGAGTTGGCTGTTTTTTTTATCATGCAAATAGAGATTCTAGATATATGGGATTATGAGGCCTGGCTTGTTTTGCCTGACGCAAAGCGGGAAATGATACAATTAAGAAAATACTTACAGGGTGAAACGGTAGAATGGGACAAGGCAAGAAATGACATTATTTTACTTTGGCAAAGATTAACGAATCTTGGAACAATGTACGAGGACCTTATTAGGGAGTGGTATTTGCCTAAACTAATTAGTTTGTTAACCTCATATCCTGATGCTCCGGAATTAATCAAAACAAAATTGAAAAGTAAGCTATAGGTTAATTTTAACGTTTCAAGATCTTTAACTAATCGGTAATATTATTGAAGAATAAATAGCCCCTTAGCCTTGTCAAGAAACAACATAGCTAAACGTTCAGATCATCAAAATCGATCGGTCCATCATGCTTACTTAAAAAGACCTTTGTTATTTGGCTAGGATCAAATGGTTTATCAACAAATCGTTTAGTCTTGGTATCATAAGCGCGAGTGAATAATCTGCTATCCGCCTTAAAACTAATAAAGCCTTTTTGTTCTCTCAGTTGTTCTGTCGAGGAAAGGTCAAGTTCCTGATAATCAAAATCATCAGCTCTGGTAATGTCTGAAAATATCAATGGCGGAACATAATGCATATTTACGATACCCGCATAATCTACATAACCATCCTGTTTATGAAAAGGAATACACAATTGATATGATACATTGTTAAACGCGAGATACATCATGTGCAGTGGTACTGGATCTTGCAATTTATGCTTTTTGAAAATGATACAATATGGGAGTTCTGTATTGAATTGTGTTGTAAGCTGGAGAACCTTTGCAAACCGTTGAAAATATGGTGTGTGATCTCCATTCAGAATAAATTCCCGCACTGCCTGGTAATTTTCAATCTCATAATCGGGTAGCACCCCTAAAGCAATTTTCAAAAGGCACTTATACACATTCAAAGGAGTATGGGGATTTTTTGTGTATTTGATCTGCCAAACACTTTTTTCAGGGTCAAAGTGAAAGTTTTCTCTACTTTCATCAGAAATGGTAATAAAGTCCTTATTCGCACCGTCGCTTGTTTTAGATGCAATTAGGGATTCCAAGGGTGAAATAAACTTTGGAACCTTATTCTTCCCAACAGACGTAACCGTTCTTGCCAATCCCAAATAATCAGCGAAATGGTTCTCTAAGGTCCCAAAGTGTGAATTACAAGTGTCACATTCGAAATCAGAGACGCCATAATTATGACCTAATAATCTTGGGATAATATGTGGCTCGTGTTTAAATTTAACTTCAGTAGCATTCTTGCCACAAAATCTACAGATTCTGTTTTTCCGTGGTATACGTTCCTTTAGCGGTGGTGATGGTGGAATAAACAACAATTGATTAGAGTAATAACTCATGAAAAAATCTAGTTTATCCCGTTGTTTAGGATATGTGGTAACTGTTATAGTTTGTTTATCCATATCAATGTTGCCTTTTCAATTGAGACTTGTTAAGAAATAAATATATTAAGGTTTCGAAATTCCCTTGAATCTTTTAACAAATTCATTTTGTTTAAATACCCGCAATTGAGAATAATGTAGGTTGCATTTACACCAATGGAACTTTTCATCTCCGTGCCTAAAATTAATTGGAATATGTCCGAGGCCGTTGCTATCGAGCGATGATTTAAGTTTATCATGAACTGCTTGACCAATTTCTTTTTCCTCTTTGCCCTTAAGTATCACTTTATATCCTGGTTTGTCCACAATAATTTCTTGGAGAAACTTATTGAGTTTGATGCTTTTTCCTGGAGATCGAAACGTAAACATGCACTGTGAGTCCAACATCTTGCCAGTAAGATACCGCTCTTTTATTTCATTAGGTTCCTGGAAATACCGCGACTCCCATTGTGGGAAGTTTTTCCAATACCAAGGGTTCGCTTTGGTTACAAGAACTGGACAAAGCTCAGGCATCAATAATACCTCTAGCTTCATAACAAAAAGGACTGGCCCATATTTATTTGGAGTATTATATTTTTTATGAATATCCATGCCATCCATAAAAACATCATCCCAAACGTTGTAAAGTATGTCTTCAGCGTCAGAATTTTGTTCCGTCTGAATAAGATTATTGCTTGCGACATACCCCCTGGATAATAATGCACGTTGCTCGATAAACGTCAACGATGTTAAAACTGTATTCGCATGATAAAGATTAGTTACTCCTTTATCTTTCAGTATACCGTAGAGGGTCTTGGGATTGAGATAAAATTGCTCCAATAGCGTATGGATTTGAGAGAGTTAATTAATGAAAACAGTAATCTCCTAAACGAGATTACTTGGTAATTATAAGAAAATTAGCCGAGTTTCTTCCGTTTTACCTCAATTTTCTGCACGATCGTATTCTCAGCTTCTTTCTGAATAACTTGGAAAATAAAATTGGGATCGACATTAAAAACAAAGGCCATTCTCAATACTTCAGATACAGAAAATTTCTCAGGATTAGTCAACTTTATAATATAACGCTCGTGGCTGATTCCCAGCATGTTAATGATCTTAGTTGGAGAAAGGGCAATGATATCGTACATCCCCTTTACCGTATCGAAAACGGCAACCGGCCGCTGGTTACTGTGGTTTTGCCCGATGGATCGGAGAAAGCTTTACGGATTGAGGCGGTGCCGAGGTACAATAACCTGATTTTTTTTGAGCAGAATGGCAAGCCGGTGAAACGCGAGGAACTGAAAAAAGAGCAGGGTGTGGCTTTGGACAAAGCTCAGGGCAAGGCTAAGGTGAAAGAAAAAAGCAAGGATAAATCCAGCGAGCTGAGCATGTAGGCTGGTTTGCTGAGCTAAAAATCTATATTTGTGTACTTTAAAAAAATTAACATTATGAATTCATTTGAAAAATTAAAAGAACTGGTTGCTTCTACTGAAGCCGATGCAACAGCGTTCTACGTTAAGGGTAACAAGGCTGCAGGTACACGTTTGCGTAAAGCTTATATGGAAATCAAGAACCTGGCTTCTGCCGGAAGAAATGAAGTTTCAGAGCTGAAAAATCAGGAAAGTAAATAAAGACAGGTAAGCTGTTTTGGGGAATTAGCCCTGCTTCTTTGGAGCAGGGCTTTTTTAGTTTAGGGAAGATAAATAACACTCTTAGACGATGCCCCATTGACACTTCTAATTGGGTTGGTCGATTGGCTAGCCTAATCATTGGCAGAGCGTTTTACAGGATAGGATTAATTAGTATTTTTGCGTTTAATTGACATAATATGTGCTTAACCAAAATCCCTGTCTATGAAATCATTCAATCTATAGCCGGCCTAGCTATTGCAGGTACTTTCTTTCTACAATATAGATTGAATAAAATGCAAGCAACCCAACTTAGAATGAGTAGTTTACCAGTTATTAATTTGGAATATGAACCTGACGAGCCCTTTTTTGATCCAGAGAAAAGAGATGCAGGAAAATTGATCATAAGAGTAAAAAAGAATGTGGCTTATGAATTGTGGTTTGAATTTGTAGATAGAAAAGATATGGTTTTTGACTTGAATGGTTCCTCTAGCGTAATGGAAAATGATAGCTATATTAAAATTTTTTCTTATGATAAGGGAGAATTGTCATACTTTATTGTTAGAGCTAATTTTCTCGATATTGCAGGAAATAAGTATACTCAAGACTTCAGATATTGGGAAAATAGATTTCTTCCAAGTGCACCGAAGCTTGCCTAATTCAGGTAAACTGATCGAACGAATTTTATGTGCTAATTTTCTTCACCTGAAGCGTAAAGCTCAGCATTGCCGTTTCGAGTAACCAAATCGATAATTTTCTGAGCAATCTCATCAAGTTGATCGGGATATATATCGAAAGCAGAAGCCAAGGAGCTGAAAGGGATTTTAAGTTTCCCATTGTAATAAGACTCTAACTTAAATCGGAACAGGTTTCGTGTTTGCTCATTCAGAGGAGATGTGTTTATTCTTTGTTCTATTAAATTAAAGGTGTCTACTATTACTGCAATTTGTCCGGCTTCGTACCATGCCTTGAATGTATAACCAGGCAGCTGTTCGAATTGATCTATATTGTAATCGTAACGATAGCCTCTCCCGAAATCATTTAAAGCTTCTAAACCAGTAAATTTCTGTTCTACAGTACCTTTGGTTTGTTTGACATAAAACCCATCAAGTTCGGCATCCAGTTGATTGATGAGTAAAAAAATCATATCACTTTCGTTCTTCAACCGTTGCTCATTGTTTGATTCTGTTTGTCTGATCAATGCGAGGTAAACCAAATAACTTGAAAATATTGTCAACACAGGCGCAGTCAATCCGCCGATTGTGCTTCCTATATTTGCTGTGCGATCGGTAGAAAAGTCAAAATATCTATCGATGGAAGGCAACAAGAGAATTACTATTACAGAAAATGATAACATTGTTAATGCCACCATTAACACAATCAGCGTTTTATTATCGGGATTTTTAAACATCGGATATGAGCGAATTTTACTATGCTTAAAAGTAAATATATTTGCCAAATAACTTACGCTTTAATTACGTGATATTTTAGTAAGTGATGCAAATTGGCTAGTTGCGATTTGAAATTATGCACGGATCCGGTGAATGTTTGTACTGGTTGGATTGATTTTACATTTTAGCTATCTTGGGTAAAGATTTCGCACTCATGAATAAACCTGTAAACCATCATTACGTTTCGCAATGCCATTTAAAGGAATTTTTCAATTCTAAGGAACAGAAAATTTATCTTTTTGATAAACAGCTATTCAACTTCTACCCAAAATCCGGAACCAGAAGGATTTTCAGCATGGATCACCTCAATAATCGATTAGTTGGGGATAAACTTGATCAAGAATCTATGGAGCTAGAGCTGCGTGTAATGTTCGAGGATAAGTTTGCGAAACATCTTAAATCAGTGCTTCGCCTTTATGAAGATCAGTCTCTGGTTGAACAGGTTTATGATGATCTCAACTTTTTAGCTTTAATGGCACTTGTGGGGGAATATCGTAATCCCCATTATAAGCAGCGTCTTGATGATATCTTCGATTCTTTAGATGAGCAATTGAGAGCCAGAGGTGGAAATGTACCTGAAAATATTAAGCCTGAGAACCTGCTTTATTCGAATCAAAAGGGGTATATAGATGTTGCTTTTTTAATGCTGGAAAAAATGGATCCTATCACTTTCGCTATTGTATCCATTCAGTCTGATGATCATTTCATTGTGCCTGATACCTCAGCTTTTTTGGTGAGGTTAAATTTGGATGCCGGGCCAGTGATGCAATTCGGCATGCCAGTTTCTGATAAACTTTTTATTATGGGGCGTTCGGCAGCAATGGGGCATTATCCGACCACATTGGTAACAATTACAGAAAACGATGATGATCTGGTATTTAAGATTAATTCTGACTTGGTAAATTATAGTTATCAAACAGTAGCGTGTAGAGATCAGGTATTTTTACGTAAGACTATAATTAAAATGAGCAAAATTGGCTTTCAGGGTCAATACTTTTTTGATCGAACATTAGGATCACCTGAAAAAGCTTAGCGACCAAAAACTTTCATTAATGATCAATATGCTATATTTAAGTTTCGTCTGTATTGGTGCTACTAACCTCATTTTTCTTTTCATGATGAGCTGAAAAGCTGAAGAACCATAGTTTAAATACTATCGATTTTTTTTCGTTGGTTTCGATATTCCCCCTAAAGAAGTAAACAGCGAAACACAGTACCAGTAGCACGAGTATGAGAATTACAATAATGGTCATATCACAAGGTTCTATATTATCAATCAATTGTATGGGCGCAAAAAGTGGTGCTTATACTCTATATATTATGTACAATAGTTTATTAAGGCTAAGTTAGCTGTAGTCACCTTTCAAATATCGCTGGACTATCGCCGAAACGCAGACTTTCGCGATTTAGCTTATTGTCTATAACTCAAATTATCTATTGTTCATATTAGTAAGATAAATTTTGTGGTTTTCGTCGTTTTTTTGATTGAGTTGTTGATTTCAGTGTATTTGTTCGGTGATGATTTCTTAATCCAGGTTAAGAAAAAACGAGGGGTTTAACTTTAATTTTGTTGAGGCATAAAAGGTATAATGTTATTGTTATGAATATTGAATTGGGTAAAACTGTTGCGGGAATCAGAATTCCTGATAGTGCAATGGCCAAACAGGCCACTGAGCTTTTGATTGAGCATGGTACTGAGTTTTTATATAATCATTCGCTGCGAACTTTTCTATTTGGTTCCATGAATGCAGGTTTGCGGAAGCTTAAGTATGTCCCGGAGTTGTATTATGTGTGTTCTGTGTTTCATGACTTGGGGTTAAGGCCTCACTATAGTAGTCCGGATAAGCGCTTTGAAGTGGATGGGGCTAATGCTGCAAGGGATTTTTTGAGGAGCCATGGTGTTCCTCAGTCTTCACTTCAACTGGCCTGGGATGCGGTTGCGCTGCATACCTCACCAGGAATCGCCGAATATAAGGAGGCTGAAGTGGCTATGCTGAATTATGCCACGGCGCTGGATGTGGTGGGCAGGGGTTATGGTGATTTGTCGCCTGTAGACAGGATGGAAATTGTGAGCGTATTTCCACGGATGGATTTAAAAAATACGATGATACAAACTTTTTTTGATGGTTTTGGGCATAAACCACATACTACGATCGGAAATATGAATTCGGATATCTGTGCATGTATGATGCCGCATTTCCAAAAATGGAATCTGTGCGATGCCATTAAAAATTCCCCTTGGGAAAGCTGAAAAGAGTGTCAAAAACCGCTATATTAGAGGCTAACATTTTTAGATATGTTTAATAAACCTTTTAATGTGGTTTCTGCTGAATGTACTGTTTTAAATGCCAAGCTTCGTTTTCATGAGGGTGGGCGCTTAAATATCGGGCATTCCGGGGTGGTTCCAAGGCGTTTTGTTTATTCAAAACACACACCTGAGAACAATTATTTAACATGGATCATGGGCGTAATCTGCGCGATCCTTTCTTTAATCTTAATCGGCAAACTATTTTCAAAATAGACCGACACTTTTGCTTGTTTTAACTTTTTCTTTGGCGGGAATTTTTTCCGCCTTTTTTTGCTTCTGGATTGGTGGTAAATGGAGGCTATGTTATATTGAGTGAGCATAATCAGTATGGGGCAATGGGATTCTATTTTACATTAGCGTGCGATCGAGGTGAGATTTTAGTTAAACATTGATCAATATTATTTACATGAAAATTATAATTTAAAAAAGATTTTTATCTACGCAGATAGGCTGCGTAGCTTAAAGGTATTTTTGTTTTAAATAGTAAATGATAGTTAGTTACCCATGTAAGGTTGCAAAAACGTCCTGCTACAGAAAAAGTTAAATTCAGTGAAACATAAAAATTAGAATATGCAAAAGCAACCGCAATTAAAATCTGAGACCTTACAAAGTATTTGCAAATCAATCGCCGATACCAATGACGGCTTAACGGGGAGTGAAATTGCGTTATTGCTTGGCAACAGCAATATCCCTGATATTGATTTAGCAAATACTAAGTGGAAACGCTTATATAATGCTTTCGCTGATTGGCAAAATAAAAATGGATGTTCCAATAATATACTTGATTTTTTGAAGCGTGCCATGGATCCAGTTGTCTTTGTGGGCAAAGAGCATGTTTTCGAGGATAGAAGGCATGAAATTAATAAAAGACTTTCTTTTATTGGGGTTGAGATCACCGAACGGGGAACACTAACAAAAATAGCAGCATCGAAGACTATTACTGAAGCCGAACAACGAGCAAATCGTTTTAAACATAAACTTGGAGTTCGGTCAGTGCATTCGGAAATATTTAAGTATTGTGAGCCGGAAATCAGGGATGAAAACTATTTTCATACCGTTTTTGAAAGTGTTAAGAGTGTTGCAGAAAGGCTGCGTAAAATGAGTAATGTGTATGCAGACGGAGCAGAACTGGCTGATGTCGCATTCTCAACGAAAAATCCGCTAATACGAATTAACCTACTTTCCAATGAAACCCAGAGGAGCGAACACTTAGGTTTGATGAATATAATCAAAGGACTATTTGGATTAATCCGCAACCCGACCGCACATACTCCAAAGTATAACTTTCCAATATCCGAAGAAGAAGCACTGGATATTCTGATGGTTGTGTCCTTGGTTCATAAAAAACTTGATTTGGCACTGTGAGGTTTTAATATTAATAAATGAATTAGTATTAAATACTATAGATAGTTTAATTTTTAAATGTAGATCAGTAAAAAAAAAAAGACAATTAACGTATGCAACCAATATTTTCTAGGAACGACGATATAGATAAAATAGCATTTTTAAATTGGAGGATCACTAAAAATAGTGACATTAGAAATCTAATGAGCATCGCTGAAGGCTATTTAAGCGCAGCTGTCAGGTTAGCAAGGTTATGTCTTATCACGAATAAAGACAAAAGCGCAGACATGCTAATTTTTCCCATATTAAACAATGCAAACCATGGTATTGAGATTTACCTCAAAGCGATCATGTGGACGATCAACCTCATTACAGGCTCTGAGGAAAAAGCTCAGCGTGGACACAATATCAGGCAGCTTTATCGCACGGTCCGTTCCAAAGTCCGTCTGTATAATGGCGCGATTTCAATTGGAGTATTTGACCAGGCAACCTTGGAATTAAAATTATATTTAGATGAACTTTTTCTCTTGATAAATGCGACAGATAAACAGGATAATATGGATTTCTCTCGCTATCCATTTAGTTCAGGGTATCAAAGCCACTTCTACGTAGAAAAGATGGGAAACGTTGTAGTCGATCTTGAAAACTTTGTTAAGCAGTTCGAACATATCGGTATCGTTCTTGATAATATTGCCACTTCTTTATATTATGACGAATATCAGGAACAATGATCGATAAGTACTCGGCAAAATATCCTTGAGCTATTTTTAACGAATTAAAATGTGATTCCATATTTAAAGTAACAGTAGTTCAGGGTAATCAAAAACGCCATGGTATTGCCATAAATCGTATAACAACAGTGAATAAGTTAGGTAAAACTACTAGACAGGCATCTCTGCCTGTTAATAGTGGCGAAAACAAATCAGAATTTTAGTTAAATTTCACAATGAATCAAACGCTCAATAAATATTTCTGCCAAGCCTGTGGCGGACTCCGGAAGCATATCCTGCTGTACGAGAAAAAGACTAACGGCGAAGAAGAAGATTATAATTTCCAATGGATAAATAGGTATCAGTTGATTGAATGCGCTGGATGCGAGAACATTTCTTTCTTGAAGCTGTATGGTGATAACTTCATGATGAGGGAAGGACTAAATGGGGAGATAGATTATTATGAGGACGAAGAAATATATCCGCCCTATCTGGAACAGGGGGAAGAGCTAAAGAGAATATCCCAAGTCCCAGAGAACATCCGCAGTATCTACAAAGAGACTGTTAATGCCATGAAGGTTCAGTCACTGCTACTGACTGCAGCGGGTTTTCGTGCTGTTATTGAAGCGACTTGTAATCACTTAAAGATTAAAAGGGCTAATCTCGCTGAGGGGATCGACTTTCTGCATAGTAAGGGCTACCTTAGCAGAGGAGAATCCCGTAGACTCCACTCTATAAGATTTCTGGGAAATAGTGCACTTCATGAGATTGAGACTCCAAAGGCAGAACAACTGGTGATCCTGCTAAGCATCGTCAACCATCTGCTCAGTAATCTTTTTATTAACGATAAACTGATCAAAGGGAAGTTGGATATTCCGCTAGATAATTATGAGGATTTCACAAATGTCGTCCGCCGTTCTGTGAAAAAGGAAATGATCGGAAAGGAGATTGATCTTGATGAGCTTCTCGGCAAGGCCAAACGGCTGATGTCGACTAAGGATTATAAGTCATTTAGAATAACTTTCATCAATGAGGTAAAGGCTGGTAGTTTCGACTTTTTAGGTTTGGTCGATGAAGACAAGGCAAGGTTTCAGGTACTGAAGGAGGAAAAAATGAACACGACATTTGATTTTTAGAAAACAAAACAGGATAGATAGGGGGATAGCTGAGGGAATTGAAAAATAGGTAGCCCGGTTAGAATCTTTTGAAGCTACCTATCACTGCTTAATAAATTATATTGTTTCATGTCTGTGTTTAAACATTCTCGCCTGTCCAAAATTTACATGAGCACCTTTTCCGGTAATCATTATTTTATACTGGTTTTTAAGTTTGTCCTCATAGAGAACTTCAATGGCATATTCGCAATCATTTGGATTCTTTCCGTTAGCATGGGCAAAAATCAACCGTTCCTCTCCTTTTTCCAATACCCAGGGTAGACTTTTACTATGGAGGGTAATATCCGGAGAATCTGAATTGAATTCCAGTAAATTAACCTGTTCTCCCCTGTTCAGTAGGTCAATGCGTATTTCTCTTTCATGAGGACTTGTCGAAGCACCGTTTTTATACAGGTCTGGACGGACAAGTAATACCAGGTGTTCTTCCGATATTTCTGCCAGCTTAGCCAAAGAATCGATTTGTTTCTGTTTATCATTATCTCTTCTAAAGAGATATAAAAACGTACCGACTGTTGCGAGATAACCGACGATAGTGACAATATCCCTGGTATAATCGAACCAGTCTCTGCTGGCATTTAAAGTAATTGAAATCATGTTAATCATTATACGATATCAAATTATACTATTCATCATTATCATCCTGTATATTTTCGTGAAAGTCATCGTAATCCGCTTCTTCGTCGTAACCTAAGTGTTTAAAACTTTCATTGTGTTTATCATGAAGGAGGATATGGATTCTTTTAAATAACAACTTTAAAATTCTACTCGGGTCTTCAATATCCACTGACATTTTAACGATATAATCTCGATTCGTTGTACTCCTTTTTTTGTCTTTACATATTAGACTTACTAAAGAATGGTCAGTACCGTAAATTGATAGACCCAGAACTTCAAACCTGACCTCATCAATTTTAAAATATTTGCCATAGGTTTCCATATCATCACCGCCTGGACCGCCTAGTGCATCAGAAATATCTGCGGCGACTGTTCCGATAAAATCATTGTATTGTACATCTGCTTTCATAATTGTTTAACCTTAGTTAGTAGGCTAAAAGCATCTTTCAAACAGCGCGCCATTTATAATCTTCTGACAGCCTGTCACTTATGCACACAATTTATTTACCCAACAATAGATAAGATGTAATTACATTTATCTAATTCCGCCATTAAAGGTATCGATTTGAGCTGCTTACCCAACTTTCCGATCCACATTGGCATCTACAAGGGTAAAGGTTAGTTGATTTTTGTTAAATTGCATTCTTTTAAACGACGCTCCAAAGCCCATTTTGCTATTAATGAATAAACTCACTGGCTCAGCTAAAAGTTATTTAAATGCTATTTGCAAGGTAGCGGACAGGCCCGAATACGCCTACTTTGATTTGATTAAGCTTAATCTGCAGCTGTCTCCGGAACAGGCTGCTTGTTTTCAAACAGAGATCAAATGTTTTGGGTTTATGCTTAGCGATGGAAATCTTGCACCTGTTATGGTATTTGGCGATCATAAAACAACTGATATAAATAAGCTCTCTGCGCAGGAGATCCTGTATCTTAAAGAAAGGGTGGGAGAAGAAGCGAATCCATACCTAATTGCCAGGTATTCGCATATGCTATATATGCTGGAAAAAAATAATTTCTACGCGCAAATGGCGGCAGATGCTTATTTGGTTTTGGCAAAGGATTATTTATCCAGGCTTTATATCGAAGATCGGCATATCATTGGCTTTATGGAGCTGGTAGCTGCATATTGTGGTTTGTGCTCTGCAACAAAATATAACATTGAGGCCTGCAAACAACAGATCAGGGATTGGTTGGAGATTTCCGGACATCATCTGTTTTACTACGAGCGTTTGCTTGAGTTAATTGCTGGGAGCAAGCTTTTTAAGAGAGTTGATATCATAGATTATACGGATAAGGCGATTTCTTGGTTTCAGGATTATCGGGATGATTCGCATAGTGAATCTTATTTGGAGGTGTGTTTGTTGATCGCTAATAAGGAAGGTAGCCCGTTAAAGCCTATTTATGAACTGATGGGTCAGACGCAGCTTGATCTTATTGAAGATAGCACGCATGATACATCCGGGATAATTAAAGCAGATCGCTTGGGTATTGCTTCTAAATTCTATAAGCTCGCTGGAAATAAGAAACGCTCGGATGAACTTTTAAGGGAGTTGAATGCCCATAAAAATACATTGCAACTTGATGTTATTTCTCATACCATGAAAGCAGAGGATGTTGCCACGATAGTTGAATGTAACCAAACTATTGCTGAACATCACTTGAAGCAACACGAAAAAACAGTGTTTTATCCGATTGCTCTTGATCGCAGAATAGTTCCGAAAGCGGATCATTCGCTTTCCGATGAAAATGATTTTTTGAGAGCTATTACCACATCATATTACGACATTAACCTGAATAGCCACAAACTAAGCCAGTTTGAGCTGGATCGGCGAGAGTATTTTCAGGGTTTTCAAATGGAAATTGAATCCTGTCTGCCAATTTATTTTAGAGAATTGATTAAAAAAATGGAAGAACAACAACGGGATTTTCTGGCCGAAGGCCTGCATTATTTCAAGCATACCTGGTTTAGCAGAGAATTGCAGAACGGTTATGCTGATGATCCGCAGATCTATACCTGGATGCCGATGCTCAGGCCATCGTTTGAAATACTGATCAGCGCCAGTAAAAAGGAACGTACAGGTTATTTGGATTTTCAAGAGCAAATGGCTTTTGACCAGCTTGCGGTGAAGTTTGAGGGCTTGCTCCGGGATTTATGCAGCTGTGCGGGAATAACGACCACTAAAACTTATGAAGACCGGATAGTAGCAAAAGACATTAATGAGCTTTTGCAAAGTGAGGAACTTAAACCGGTTTTTAATGAGGAAGATATCCGACTTTGGCAGTTTGCTTTCACCGGCAGTGGTTATAATATCCGTAACAACGTTGCCCACGCATTTTACAGGCCAAAAGATTATACGATTGCGCTGTCTAATATATTGCTGCTCGCCTATATTAAGCTGGCTAACTATGGAAATCTGATCAAAGTTCAGTCAGATAAGCCTGAAACCGGTGAAACGAAATAAGTATGGAAGAAACTTTAAAAGGACATTTTTGGACTGCGGAGGATGAAAACCTAAAACATTTTGGTGAGGTAACGGTTTCGACCAGGGATAACAAATATGAGCTTACGATTTACGGCTCTTTTCCTTTGTTTGAGCGGCAATACCGCGATATTAACTTTCACGATGATATACTCTGTCTTTATGGATTTACCAGAGAGCGAGGTTATATTACCCTAGTTGGGCTAAGGATAGAAGGGGCAACAGTAACACCTGCAGCAGGTGAGCATTCGGCATTCAGGAGTTTGCATAAGTTGTCCTTCCGGCAGATCATTACCGGCGTTAAAACATTCGAGGCAGATAGTTTGATTAACAGGCTCTCCGTTTCAGCACAGTTTCTAAGTGGCTGGACCAAGACTGATCCCATCCGGCAGAAGTTGGTGGAAGAAAAGAAAGATGGTGACGGCCAGCCGTCACAGATTTATGAGCTGTACGATATTGATCCCATTAGTATTCCTTTTGAAAAAGGGCGATGCAACTTTTATGATTATATCAGCACTCAGCATAAGTTTGATATCAATAATCTAAACATCCAGCAGGTAAACTGTTTTTATTTTCAGTTTGATCAGGATCTAACGATTGAAGAATTGTATGTTTTTCTGAAAAAATTCAGGGAGTTTTATTCTATGCTGACTGGTGTTAACCTTGGACTCAACACTATCACTATTAGAGATTCTGAAGATTTTACTTATGATTATGAGTTTGATCTGAACATTTTCAATTGTCATTATTCATCGATTCGATCAAGAATGCGGATCATGAGCCTGGAGAAATTGGTTTTGGGTAATTATTTGAAAGACTTTTTTGTTAATTATGACCACTTCCGGCTTCCGCTGCTGCATTTGATGGATTATCTGAACAGCGACCGCAGTGATTATATGGGCTATATTCAGCCATTTGTATCGGCCATGGAGGTTATTTACAATAGGGCTTTCAGGAATATTGATGAACAGGCAAACGCAATTAATCCAAAACTAAAGGAAATACTGGATAAATACCAATTTGCCCCAAAACACCGGCAGTTCTTGACCAACGCCAAATTGGCTAAATCTTACCGGGATCTTCATTTGAAAGATAAACTAATCAGGCTTATAACCTACAGTCCAAAACTCATAAAGTTGGTCAAAGATCCAAATGTATTTGTTCAAAAAATACTTGATCTTCGTCATTATTTGGTTCATGAAGTTGATAAGCCGCACACAGATTTGTCTTTACTAAATAGCAGAACTGTACTTGGTCAGCATATCGTGCAGATGAAGGTGGTCATTGAATATCACCTTTTATTACTCATGGGGTTAGAACAGGATGTCGTTGAAGAGAATATTGACCTCACCATGCCTAATTTTGTCCATTTTGGTATTCGCTGATTTCTAAGGGGAATTTGGTTTGCCTGTGTTTGAATCCCGGCCTGCTTTGGAAAATCTCGAAGGATGGTAATTTCCTCATACTACCTAGTATTACTAAGATAGTTTGTCAGCAAATGGTTAGTCAACACTACGGTTACTATTTCGAGTGTCGTTTTAATTGTCCCAGCTATGACAAAACCTTCAAATCTTCAAAGAATTGGTTCGTTTGAAATCCAGCGTATGGCAAGAACAAGCTCGGTAAGATGAGTCTTTATGATCAGTCCCCGAAAGATTATGCTAAGCAGGCGGGGCTTATTTACTAGCATCCCATTTTGCGAATGCGATGCCGGAGGCATGGTCAGGGAGATGAGGCTAAATCGTATCTATTTTGGGTGGAACTTAAAAAAAAAGTTTTACTATTTTAGTATTGAAATAATTTTCAAAAATGACCGGCTTAATTCAATTCTTAATCAAAATACAAACTTTCAACCTCCTTATTGTTACCACAGGAGAACTGAAGAACCCCATCAAAGAAAATGGAGATAAGCCAGCTTACAGCCTTGCGCACGAAACACATTACTATGATTCTTTTACTTATAAAAGTGAAATCAGGGTATTAAAAGACATGGCTTTAATTGATCTGCTCTCACTTAATGACATCAGTTTAAAAAGAGAATTTGAACAGCTCAAAAAATTAAAGGAAAGGTTTAAACTAATATGGATAAATTTTCACCAGAATTATAGTGAGCTTACACCAGAATATCCTAGCAACTTCATATTTTCGATTCAACTAGATTATTTATTTATCGTTAACAACCTGCAATCAGACTACAAAGATATTTATATAGGTGATGAGTTTGTGGAAAGCCTGCACGATACTTTAAGGATCAGGGATAAGTTTCTAAGCGAGTTGGTTAACGAAGTTGATGAAATTCTAAACCCCCGTGAAACGTTCGAGGAATGGATGGCCATGCAGAAAAGCCCCAAACAAATTGAAGATCCTACGGCAGAGCTACACCAAAAAATCCCATATAATCCTAATGCGGGTCGGCCAAAATTCAATGATCAATATATAGACGATTTCTTGCAACTGATAAGGACTTATTTTTCAGAAGAACATTTTAGCCAGCTTGACGCCCTAATAAAAGCAGACGAACAGCCTGCAAGCCAGATGATTTTCAACGGAAACAGTAATAAGCTTGCCGATGCTTTTAAGCAACTCTATGAAGCAAACCTGATTGTTGGATGCAATAAAGCGGAACTTGAAAAATGGATTCTAAAACACTTCTTATATAGCAATGGAGATAAAGTAAACGAATACTCTGAGGGTTGGCTAAGTGCGATTATATCGTCTGATACCAAGGTTTGCAAATCACCGATTTTAGAGGTAAGGATAAAAGACAAAGTTCCTTTCCTGGTTCCAACAGTCCGAAACAAAAAAAACAGTAAATATTAGTAGGGAAACGGTAAGGATGCGGTTTAACGTGTTGTAACCCTACAAGACAAGCGACTAACATTGCGGTATCAAAACAAAAGATACCGCTTATGAAGTACACATTCGAAGAACTACCACAGGCCATTAGCGTACTGCACGAAAAGGTAGATTGTATTAAAGACCTGTTGCTGGAAAACAGATTGCAAAATCCCCAGCGTCCCGAGACGATTTATTGACCATCAAACAGGCTGCCGAATTTCTCAGCCTGTCCGTACCCACCCTTTACACCAAAGTGAGCCGGAAGGAAATTCCCGTGAACAAGCGAGGCAAAAGACTTTATTTCTCCTCGTTGGAACTATCGGAATGGATAAGATCGGGAAGAAAGAAAACCACCGAACAAATCTATTCCACAACGAACGGTATCCCACCACCCACGTAACTATATATTCCTATAGCCAAGCAGATATGTATCCATATAGCAACATAGCTCTGTATATACACTTAATAACGGTTTATGTGTAACAAAAATCACTGGCACAACAGCCAATTCGGAGCAGCCCAAAGGTTGTGACACTTTTAGGGGTGCTGTGACTGGCGGTAGAAAGGCGGTTTAGGCAGTCAGTCCCCTTTTCGGGGGCTGAGCAAGCGGAAGTTGGGCAGTGGCCCTACTTGCTTGCCCTGAGCTATCGCTACAGGGGCTTCAAGTATCCTCCGGGGATACTTGTTGGCCTTTCGGCCGCTAGAAACAGTAAACGGTATACTTTGAGGTAACCGAATATTTGGATGTAAAAATATATGTATATGTGCATTGATGCATATATCAAAATGAAAGGAGCTAATTATGAAGATGGACATCATTACAATGGATGATCTGCAGCAGTTCAAGACAGAAATGCTGAATGAAATGAAAAATATATTAAAAACCAATAGTGGTATCTCAAATAAATCATGGTTAAGGAGTGCTGAGATAAGGAAAATGCTAAATATTTCGCCTGGTACACTACAGAATTTGCGTATCAATGGCAACTTGCCATTTCGTAAGGTTGGGGGAACTATGTTTTACAGTAGGGAAAAAATTGAAAAGATGATGGAGGGGAAATGAAATGACGAAAGATGAAAACTTGTACCACGAGGGATTGCGTAAATACTTCGCGCATGCGTCACAACAGCCACATTTTTTCCCAACGCATTTAAGCATATTAATTGCATTGGTTCAATGTTGTAATTATCAGGATCCAACACTGCCATTTAGTGTAAGCAGAAAAACGCTTATGCGGTTTTCAAGGATAAAGTCTGTTTCAACATACCACAAAAATATCAGGGAGTTGAAGGAAGGCGGTTTTATTAAATATAAACCCTCATGGCATCCAAAGCTGGGTAGTGAAGTGGAACTTAATATTGGATTGAAGAAGAACTTTTAAGGATTTGGTAATGGAAGATATCAATGTTAAGTCTGTGCGATACCCGAAATCAACAGATGAAAAACTGGAAAAAATCTCGTTGAAACTGGGGAGACCGAAAAAATTGGTGGTTATACAGATGGTGAATTATTTTTATGGTACAAAAAAAGATCCGATCGATTTCAATGACGAGCTACTTAAGAAAGAGCTGGTAAACGGAGTAAGCAGGATAATATCATTTTTAAAAAAACAGGAAAAGGATTTTCTGTTACCCATGTTTACTGACAGTAACGGACTCACTATCATAGCTAAAGAGCATACAGAATATTTCAAAGTAATCTGGCAGCATCTACAGAAAGAGGAAAAGAAAATTGACGGAATTTCTAACCGCATGGGGCAACTGGAAAAAGAAATTTCCAGAACTCACCAGTATCACAATGAAAAAAGTAAACTGAAGTCCAGTTTTAGAGAGATACTCAATTATTATATCAATCAGAGGGAATCTTTGGGATGGCCAGTATCAGCTGCCAAAAAGGAAGAATTGCAAAGCCATGTCAGAAAATCCCTTGAAAATATTTAGCCTATGTACATCAACATCACAGCATCTGAGACGGGAAATAACAAAGGCAGTAGCGGAGCTTTGGTCAATTATCTGGAAAAGGAGAATAATTCAAAAACTGGAAAAAACTTAGAACAGCATCATGAAAACTGGTTTAACGGTGTTAGAAACAACGTTAAAAGACAGGAAGTCCGTGTAAAAATCGATAATAATATTGCAAAGCTTTGCCGTGATGACAGTAAGTTTTTTCTGATCAATATCAGTCCAAGCCAAAAGGAGCTGGAACATCTTTATAAACAATATGGAGAGAGTGGTGCAAAAGAAAAACTCAAAGAATTTGCTGTGAAAGTTATGGACGAATACGCCAAGAATTTTAAAAGATCAGGTATCCATACCAATACCGATCTTTTATGGTTTGGCAAGGTTGAGAAGTACCGTTACTACAAGCACACAGATAAAGAAGTAAAAAACGGAACAAAGCTAAAGGGCGATCGAAAAGAAGGACGACAAATGCACGTTCAAGTGATTGTAAGCCGTAAAGATTTAAGCAATAAAATTAAGCTTAGTCCTCAAAATACCTCAAAAGGTAAGAATGAAAAACATTCTGCAAAACTAGGGCAATTTAATCGCAGTGCATTTAAAGAGTCTGGTGAGGAGGTATTTGATAAGTTATTCCAATTCGAGAGAGGGCTCAAGGATAAGTTTATCTATGCAAATGTTATGGAGAATGGAACTCCTGAACAGAAAACCCAGATGCAAATGATTTTCGCACTTTCGACTGACATTTCAAGAGATATTAGTATAGATAGTTTGATGAAAGGAATTTCAGATGGACTTTTTGCCAATGTTACCGATATGATGACTATTGCAAAAGATGCTGGCATTGGCCTATTGGAAATCTTGATGGAACCTACTTACCAATCCCCACAGACAGATTCTGCTGAGGAACCTGAGAAACGGAGGCGTAAAAAGTTGCAAAAGTCACAGGGACTTAGCAGGTAAGTGTACGAAGATTTAAAAGTGATGTTAAACTGTGAACGACTACATTATAAAGGTGTTCATTTCGTTAGTCGATGAGCTTTGACTTGTAGATTGCATTATTCATTTAGATAAAATTATCTTTGAAAAGTTGAATATAAATTAAACCTTTGATGGATAACGAAAACTACGCCTCCATGATTGAAACCACCATAGGTATACTGGGCCTACTAATCGCCTGGTTTACGTACCAAAAAACATTTCTGGATAAGCCTAAAGAAGAAATCGAGCACTTCACCATCCAATTTAGAGCAACACAGACGACCTCGGTTAAAGTTCGGAACGACCTAACAAAACTTTCTAAAGAATATGGAATCGGTTTTAGTGAATTATTCCCAGGGATGATTATCGATCGCTACATCATACTCATGACGGATAGTTACGAAAAAAATCTAAGCGATGAGCTATTAACAAAAATATTGGAAACAAAACCATCTCGTTCGCTGCTCAAATCGATGACAAGCAGTCTGGAAAAACAACTTGCTGAACTGATCACCCTGGAAACCGGGATCAATGCGCAACTGCTATCGATTTAGTTAAAGGATAAATTGTAAAAAAAACTCATTTTAGCTAAACCCAAACAATTCCCTTCACATGGAAACTAACGCTACGCCTGGCGATCTCGCCCAGTATGTTTATGATGAACTTCAGAGATCCAAAATAAAAGATAAAAAACCAAGTTTAAAGGTTCTTACAGAGCTATTTGAAACATTATATTTTACCAGCCTTAAAACTGAGGAAGGCCAGTTTATCAAACTCATCGTTACTTTGCTGGATCATGAAAAAATTAAGCCCGAGGAAGAAGACGATCAATACGATGACTGGAAATTTTATGCTTTTGAAACAGCAGAAATTTTATCCATAAAAAACCTTGTTAAACTTTCCAAAGCAGTTGATCCATGGAGTTCAAGCCTTTCAGTCTATTATGATAATACGGAAGATTTGTATATATATGGTATGATAGATCAAACAATCCATTACCAGAGCTTTTTAAACTATGAGCGAGAAGAACGTCCGGATCATCCAGGAATAGTAAAAGTAATGATAACGGGCATTGGAATGCTAAGTGTCATGCTTGACTACCAGCCTCTAGCGACGTTAAATCAAAACTCCCTGGTTAAAAACTATCCAAACGTTTTCGAATTTGGGCCGATATCTGAGTTCTTAAAAGCAAATTGTCTTTACAGTGAAAGGCTGATGCGAAAAATCATCGGCTTTGAGCTCGCAGATGAGGACTTAGAAGAGCTTAATGAAGTAGTATACCTCAATGTAATTGAGGCAATATGCCGCATCCTGCTACGCATCAGAAATTATAACCATGGAGGCGCAATTCTGATCACAAAAGAATTTACGCAAGATGTGAAAGTAAAATATAAGCTCAGATATAACCGAATCAACAGCAGTATAAAACACATTGTAAGTTCAACCGCCGATAGTGAGGAACTAGAAGATCAGGTAAGCGAACTGCGGAGAAAACGCAAGCAGATTCCAATAGAGCTACATAATGAAGTCATTAATAGCGAGCTTCATTTAGACGATAGTTATAATGAACTTATTGGAGCAATACGATTTGTATCGTCTTTAAGCTGTGTTGATGGCCTGGTATTGCTATCCCCATTATTAACTGCCAACGGTTTTGGAACGGTAATAACTGAAAAGAAATTGCCTGAATTTGTATACGTCAGTAAATTGTCTACACCTAGCAGAGTTAGTAAAATAAAACCCGAGCACTTCGGAACCAGGCATCAGTCCATGTTTGCTTATTGTTATAAACACCCTGATAGCGTTGGCTTTGTAGTCTCCCAAGACGGAGAAATCCGGGCAATAAAATCAGTCGAAGGTAAATTAGTCATGTGGGAAAACATTAAGGTCTACCAGTTCCAAAAAAGTTCTAAATTACCAAGAAAGCCGGTGGTAGTAAGGCCGGTCTAATCTTATTATGAAGTATTTAACGTTTTTTCTATGCGCACTAACAGTTAAATGCTTTTCGAGTCTTTCAGATTCAAAATATAAATCTTAGTCCTTACCATTTATGATTATTACCGACGCAATATTAGAACAGAAGATTAAGGATTTTGAAGCCGAAGTACAACAATGGGCTGAAAAACGACAGTTGTGGACAGATAGCCATTTTACTTCATATTTGGAGCGATACGATGACGAGCCAAGTGAACATGCTGCTTGCGTGACAGTTTTATTGTCCGATGGTGGTATTTGGCGCATGGTCAATGGATACATTGCCGGTGATTTCTTAGAAGAATTCCAAGAGTTTCTTGATTCTAAAGATTTCTACTATGAGCTTCACAATAGCAGTACACTTCACTTTTACTGCGTGGATGAGGGCTTAAATGAGGATTACTTGAAATATTTTGAATGGAAGTGGATTACAAATCTTATTAAGCCGAACTACACCACATTGTATGATGAGATTTTTGAACACTTTAGGAATGATCCAACAAAGCTCTATAATCTTGAGCACAGGAAATTTGAAGTTTTAATCAGTGAAATTTTTCGTAATCAAGGTTTTCGAACAGAACTTGGAAAGGGAGTCGGTGATGGAGGTATAGATGTTAAATTATTTAAAAAAGATGAAATTGATGAGATTGTGAACTTGGTGCAAGTAAAGAGGTATAAACCAACGCTGCCTATAAAGCTAGAAGCGGTGAGTTCACTTTCAGCAATAGTAAACCAGGAGAATGCCAATAGAGGACTTTTTGTTACGACCTCCAGGTATCTTCCGGTTGCAAAAGAGTTTGCCGCCAGGGAAAACACAAAGCTTACACTGGCAGATTCAAGCCATGTTCAACTGTGGTGTGAATTTGCGAAAAATGCTATTTTGAGAGATAAGAGCCAGCTTGTAAGCGATTCATATTTAAAAAAACTCATCGATGGTCTTGAAAGTGGGCTACAAGGGAAAATCGTCTATTGTACCAATTATTCAGGAATGATCACAACCGAGTTTTGCATGATATTAAAAGATTCAGATATGGTTGTACTGCTTCTAAAAATTCCCGATAAAATAAGAGAATACACGGACGGACCCTACAACAGTAGTGGAAAGGAAATTCCAGCGATAAGTCACGAATTAATAAAAGCCAAGATTAAAGACAATGTTTTCCGGGCGCAAAAGAATCATTACGAAGATGGTATGATTGGTTTTTCCGGCAGAAAAAAGCTTTATTTTCTTTGGGACGGCGCTCCAAAAACCTTTGACCTGATGGACTAATTTCATTTATCTGGACCTGAAAAGCCTTTTAGCAAAGGTTTCCTTAACTAAAAGTCAAATAAATAAGCTTACGAAATGCTTAGCATAGATAATTTGCTTAAATTGGTTCCATTGCTAATTTAATAACGCTTCTTAAATGGCCAAAATTCACACATTAAAAATCCGCAATTTTCGCGGTATAAAAGACTTCGAACAGAGTTTTGGAGATGAGAACTTTATTTGCATTTTGGGCAGAGGAGATTCGGGAAAGACTACTATCCTGGAAGCAATTTCCCTTGTGTTGTCCCCAAACTGGAATTTGGCATTCACAGATTGTGATTTTCACAATGCAGATATCGACCAGCCCATTATCATTGAGGCCTCACTAATAGAGCCACCAGACGACCTGTTAAAAGACCATAAATTTGGCAACTATCTTCGCGGTTTAGATGTTAAGACCGATATTATATCAGATCAAATTGAAGATGGTCATATTGATTTATTTACAATTAGGTTAACAGTTACTAAAGAACTGGAACCTATTTGGGAAGTAATTTGTGAACGCCATGACCCTGTGGAAATCAAAAGTTCGGATCGAGCTAAGTTCAATGTATTTTTGGTATCAGATTACCTGGACAGGCACTTCTCTTGGAACAAAGGCAATCCACTCTACACTCTTTTTAAACAAGGGAACATTGAGGCTGAGAATACCAATATCATCATAGATGAAATGCGGAATGCTAAAATTCACATTGATGGTACTGCGGGATTTTCTCACTTGGATGAGACCATCCAAAAGATTCAAGCTGCTGCCGCAACGTTAGGAACTGATATTTCAAGTACGAAAACAAGTATTGACGCAAAGGACCTTAATATTAAAGACGGGAAAGTCTGTTTGCACGATGAAAAAATACCATTTAGGTTAAAGGGAAAAGGATCCAAAAGATTAATTTCTATCGCCATCCAAACTGAGTTAATGAAGCACGGAGGAATATTGCTAATTGATGAAATTGAACAAGGATTAGAACCCGACAGGGCACAGCATTTGGCAAACCTTTTGAAAAATTCCAGCAATGGTCAGGTATTTATCACTACACACTCGCGGGATGTTTTGGTTGAGCTTGAAGCGCACAATCTTTTTCGAATGAAAAATGGCGGAAATAGCCTGTTTCAGTTTAGTGCCGATATGCAAGGATGTCTTAGAACTAATCCGGAAGCTTTTTTTGCTGATAGGGTTATTGTATGTGAGGGGCCTACAGAGATTGGATTTGTTCGAGCATTGAATTCATTTAGGAAAAAATCTGGAAAAGGAAATATAGCTCTAAAAGGGATTCGATTGGCTAATGGAAACGGTTCTTCGCAAGTTGAGTATGCCGAAGGATTTAATAAAGCAGGCTATGATGTCTGCATGTTTTGTGATTCTGACGTTGAAGCCATCAATAAAAAGAAAACAGGGCTAATAGCAAATGGTATTAGCATTGTCGATACAGAAAATGATAAAGCTTTGGAAGATCAGATTTTTCACGATTTGGATTGGCCAGGTGTTCTGGAACTCTTGGAATACCGGAAAACTGCAAGAAGCATTAATGAAATAATCGCGCAGGTTTCAAAGTTTCATTCTCAGCCATTCCCAGCGGATGGCTTTACAAAAGAAACATCAGACTTAAGAATTGCCATCGGTAAAGCTTCAACACAAGAAAACCACAATTGGTTTAAACGAACAGATCATGGTGAAAAAATAGGTGGCATTTGTTGTAATAGAATGGAACAATATGCCGGTAAATATCTTCATGGTCAAATTAATCTCTTAAATAAATGGATTGATAATGTTTGAGATTGAAGAGTTCCTAAAACATCAAAAAGTCACACTTATTGCACCAGCTGGTTATGGCAAAACCCATTCGATTGCTGCTTCATTGAGTATTCTAAAAGAAAGTGGCAAACATCTTATTTTAACCCATACTCATGCGGGACTCGCATCAATCAAGGAGAAACTAAAAAAAGGGGCTATCCCAACCAAGGCCTTTCATGTTGAAACCATTTCAGGTTTTGCCCAGCGCTATGTTCATTCTTTTTGTACAGCAGAGGAAATACCCGAACCAAACGAAAAAGACTATTTTAAAACTATCATCACCAAGGCGCTTAAATTATTTGAATTAAAACCAGTTCAAAGAGTGTTAGCTAGAAGCTACAATAGTTTGTTTGTAGATGAATACCAAGATTGTACGACACAACAGCACAAGCTTATCTTATTGCTTTCTGATTTATTTCCTACGCGGTTTTTAGGAGATCCCTTGCAGGGGATTTTTCAATTCGATCACTTGGATCCAATAGTAGATTTAAATTGCGCAACCCAAATGGGTGCATTTCTGGATAAAAAGTTTGAATTAGTTGAACCACAGAGATGGTTAAGGGGGAATAATGAAAAGTTAGGCCAGGATCTGAAGAAAATTCGAGCAGAACTACTCTCAGGCAATCCGATACTTTTAAATCAATACCCATCCATAGAACATTATATTTTCAATGAAGCGGATATTTATTTGCCAGCAAAACCCTATTATAAGTTAATAAGTAAATTACTCAACGAGAAAAACGTACTCGTTCTTCATCCCACATCGCACAGTATATCGCTTCGATTGAAACTTGTTAAACAATTTAATAACCGCCTTATTTTATTGGAAGCAATTGATGACAAAGATTTTTATAAGCTTGCGGAAACATTTGATCAACATATTGCTGGAAGGTCAGCAATTACTGTTAGAGAAGCCTGTTTGGGAATCTTCAATAAGACCGAATTTAATAAATGGTTTAACGAAAAAGGACTAATCTCCAAAAGTAAACAAGCAGATAAGGATGTAATTGCAAAGCTTGGACAACTAATTCGACATTTAGATAGTCAAGTTTCATTTCTGAAATTTAAAGAAGCTTTACTCGAGCTCATCAAGATGCCTGGATTAAAGTGTTACAGAAAGGAAGTCTTTCACTGTCTATGCAAAGCTTTAGATTTAGCGCACTCCGAAAAAATTACTGTTCTGGAAGCAATGGTTGAAGTGCGAAACTCAATCCGAAGGTTTGGCAGGAAAGCAAACATTAAATGTATTGGTACAACGCTGCTTACAAAAGGACTCGAATTTGATACAGTATTAATTTTAGACGCACATAAATTCGATTCTCCAAAACATCTTTATGTCGCTTTGACAAGAGCTGCCAAGCGTTTGATCGTCGTTTCTAACAATAACACGTTAAGTGCATATACCAATAAATTTGACAACCTCCCTCAAAAAACGAAGATATAAATGAGATTAAATTAAAGTAGGACTAAAAAGAATCTTTTAACTCTATCCTCTTAAATATTTAATAGTTTATTAAATATCGTTTATTCTAAAAGTGATGAGTGCTATTAGATAGTAAACTTTTATTTGTTCTTAAGTAATTCAACTTTCTCTTTCTCGCTGGCCAGAAGCCGCTCATAAAGCTCTACAATCTTTTCAATAGTATTAAATGTTGGCTGATAATTTAGAGAACTGGCTATTAATGTTGAGTTATCACTGCTGGTATTATGAAAAGTATTCGAAATTATATTGAAAACCGCTTCATCGGAATATTCTTTAATAGCCTGCGGTGTTACTCCTAGCACATTGGCTATCTTTTCTAAAGTTGAATCTTCAACTTCCTCACTTTGTTCAAGTTTGCTTATAGCCTGTTGGCTTATGCCAAGCTCAGTCGCAAGCGCTTCCTGTTTCATTCCACGTAGTTCACGGATACGGCTTATTTTTCTACCAAGATGCATTCTGTTCGTTTTTTCTGAGGTTTCCATGGCCAAATATATTTAAAAAATTCCGACAGTTAAAAACAACCATGTGATTGTATTTAACAACCATTATTGGTTCGGTACGCGCCTTTTCCAATCGAAATTGGTCTTCATAATAACGATGAAGATATGAAAAAGAAATCATTAAAGCCAGTAGAGGGTCGGCAAGAGCCGTTCTCCAATTTTGTTAAAGAACTTGCAGAGCGGTTCATGCCCTTGCATATTCTTAAGTTCGGTGAAATAAGTACTACAAAAAACTCTTTTACTTCCTTTTCACCACAACAGGCGAGCAGCAATTTTCACTATTACTTATTAATGGTAATAGAGGGCACCACAAGAATCGAGCATGGCGTACAGGATTATGTAAATACACATTTCAACCATGGCAAGATCACGATACTGGTTCATAGCCAGGAGAGCGTCGATACAGCTATTGCAGGTAACAACAGATTTTTTATAACTGTGTTTAATACCGGCATTCAGCTATACAGTCATGATGGTACGCTGAACCTGTTTCCCGAATATGTTCTTGATAAAAAGATATCTCTTGAAAAAGCCCGTAAGCATTTATACCATAGGATTCCAATGGCGCAGGGATTTTTGGACGGAGCGGGAGAATGTTTCAGTAATGAAAAATTTAATGTGTGCGTTTTTATGCTTCACCAAGTTGTTGAGCAATCCTGCATTGCGATGATCAGGGTTTTTATGGCTTACAGGTCGGATATTCATCATCTGGGCAGGCTCCTTGATATCTGTGCATGTTTCTCGGAACAGCCAAGAGCGCTTTTACTTGGAACGCCAGAAAACAGAAGGCTTTTTGAGAAGCTCATGAATAGCTACAGCCACGCCAGGTATAAAGATAATTTCAATGTCGAGATGGGTGATGCCGATAAACTATATAGCCTGGTTCATAATTTTTTAATTCTCGCCAAAGATCTTTGTGATAAGAAGATCAATCTTTTAACTGCCGAATGTGAAGAGGCGGAAGCAGAGAAAGGAGTAACTGATAATGGCTGATGAAATCATGCTTACCGGAAAACCTAAATCCCAGTTTTATAAACTTCCGTTTGATAAGAACACCCGCGTATTGAGGTTAAATGTTTTGGAGTCACACACAGAACTTCGAGCTGGGAACCGACCATATTATATGGTTGAGAGAAAGCCACTTTCATTTAAGAAAGGCGTCTTGACAATGAGGGTTAAGCTTGAAAACGAGCCAGCGGTAAAAGTTTACCTGAAGGTGGAGTATGATCATTTATTGGTAAGCTGCAATATTGATACGGATGAAAATTATCTAGGAAGATATGCCTACCGTACTTTGAGGGCGATGTTATGGAATGAATTTCATGACTTTGAGAGATATTATTGGCCGGAATGCTTCAATGAAGCAACCGGAAAATCCAAATATCTTGAAGTAATCTGTGATAGATATGGAGTGGACATCAGGCTTAAAAAAGAATTTAAGGGTTTTTTCAGGCCAGATGATTATTTCCTGCATATATCCGAACGGATGGTATTGGAGAGAGAGTATGTGAATGATGGATTAGCTACTTTAAACCAGGAGTACCTTATTGGTTATTGCCTTGCAAATACCGATCCTGTCAGGTTTCATTCCAACCATTATCCTTTTCTGATACCGTATAGCTTTACCTTAAATGCGGATAATAAGACTGTAAAATCTTTCACGGGGTTTCTCTTCGAAGAAGACGATAGTTTTGAACAATCTGAACTGTCCGAAAATCAAACTGAGCTGAACAGCATCTGCTACGAAATGAAGAAAATTGTAAGGATTCAGTTCAGGGAATACGGAGACAGTGATGAACGTTCTGACGAAATAGACGATCTCAATTTCAGCAATAAGAGGAAGATTTTCGAACTATTTAATAAAGCACTCCCAATGCTATCAACGGAGCCATATACACACTATCTGTTTACCTATGGGATGAGAAATATTCAGAAGAGACCTATGAAAAAGGATATGCAGGTTGCCAGATTCTCAGGTGATGTACCGAGTTTAAATTTTTTACTTAGTGACAAGGGTGATTATTACGAGCTTAAATTGAGGTTCAAAGTAAAAGGAAAGATTTTTCTTTTTTGCGAAGATAGGATTGCTATGTTTTTCATCTGTTCTTCTTCAAACCTCACTGTTTGGTATCTACTGGAATGCGAAACGGATTCTAGGGTAGTTCTGTTTTTTAGTCGTAAAAATTTTAAGATTCAAATCCCTAAGGGTTATTATAAGGAGCATTTCGAACCGTATGTAGATGAAATCAAAAAACAGTACGAGCTTGAAATCAAATAGTAATAGCGACATGGAAGAAATTAAAAAACTACTCGATTATCAACCTTCAGGGCTTTCTGAAGAAGAAATTGAAAATGCGGATTCTGAAATGGAATACTTTTTCGTCAACTTCCCATTGCATGAGGCAAGGGCAAATTTATGGGAACTTTACAAGGGTTGGGTTCATTTAGAAGCTGAATCTCCGGAAGGTGAAGAAATGACTAACATGCTTTTCTTTTATAACCAGATGATCAGCTTCATGAACTTTTCTTTTATAGTAACAAGGCAGAAACAAAATAGATGAATAAATAACAGAAAGCTAGAGCATTAGGTGGAGTTGCTTTCTGTTATCATTAAGTTTTTTTTAATCCGTTATTGCATGAGCCGGCCCTCCCGCATTTTCGGCCTGTGAAAACCCACTTCACCACCCCGGGGTTTTCACTATGGTATATAGGGAAAAAATCTAACTATCCTCGATGTCATTTCTATATTCTAAAATATCGCCTGGCTGACAATTCAATGCCTTACAAATCGCCTCAAGAGTACTTAGTCGTACAGCTTTGATTTTACCCTGCTTAAAAATAGATAGGTTCGACAACGTGATATTCGTAAGTTCAGAAAGCATATTAAGGGACATCTTTTTCTTTGCCATCATGACATCAAGATTTACAATAATGCCCATTATACAGTTAGTTTTTGTTCATCTTCCAATTCAATTCCAAGCTTGAATATCTCTATCACCGAAAACAACATAATTCCTGAAATGAAGAGACCATAATTAAAAGATGTTGACAAATTAAGGAAAGGTCCAAGTTTTAAATTATCCTCAATTACATGATTTGCTACCAGCATTAATATAATTTGCAGAATGGGCGCTATAGTGATAATTCCAGCAATCAATCTAAGGTGAATGATATTATTATTGATAAAATGTTGGTTGTTCTCGAAGTTCTTAAAGATTTGCCTTATATGAAAAGTTACGAAAATTAAAATTCCTATAAGTAAAATATATACCCCCGTCATGCTAGCTATGTTTTTCCAATTGGATTCAATGTGAAAAACCAATGTTCCAGAATAACCGTCTAGTCTCGCATTCTCAAAATTGTTGTTGAGCGACTCTATTTTCCTTAAGTTAAGCTGTGCAAAATCTACCGGCAGCATTAACAGAAATTGCTTTCTAATATTTGCTGATGCTAAAAAAGCTGCTATAAAAGTTGTACCTGCAATGATTTCTAAATACCATATCACGTTTATAGCCTGTGATATTCTTTTAAGAATTGATTTTGAAGTTGTCATGATTTGTTTAATTTATAACGCAATTATAATAAATATTTATTTATTATCAATAAATATTTATTATAATTTTGTTTTGCATGAACTTATCTGATGAAGCGCTGATAATTGGAAAAGCGACCAAAGAAGTAAAAGCATCAACTAATTGTGTCAGGTTTAAAGCCTATACGTGTTCTAGTTTTTGGCGTCGGCTCTTTCTGTTCCAAAAGCTCATCAAGATATTGGAAAACAATCTCCATGTTCTTGTCTTGGTTTTCCAGCTTGTTTTTTATCTTTTCTATCTCCAAACGAAGTTGGGTATTATCAGCTACCATATTCCGAAGTCTTGCAAATATTCGGATGACTTGAATGTTGACACTAATTGCACGTTCACTATTTAGTATGCTTGATAACATGGCTACGCCCTGTTCGGTGAATACGAAAGGGGTTGCCGGGCTGAATTTTGCTGACTTTGAGAGGTTATCACAAATTGTGATAACCTGCTGCCATTCCTCTTTTGTCAACTGAAACATGAAGTCGTCCGGAAAACGCTGGATGTTGCGCTTGACTGCCTGTTTGAGCGCACGAGTCTCGACTTCGTAGAGTACAGCAAGGTCAATATCCAGCATTACTTTTTGATCTCGGATATGATATATCTTTTCCAGTACAACTTGTTCCTGAATCAGAATATTTGTTATGGTCTTATTCATAATTTTTCGAATTTGCCAGCACCAAAACGTGCTGGCTTATACATTTGATTATTTTATAGAGAATCGGTTTTGCAAGATCGCCATGTCTGCACTTACCTTTATGTCAAGAACCTTCGCATAAATCTGGGTAGTCCTGATATTGGTATGCCCAAGCATTTTGGATACGCTTTCCATTGGGACACCATTTAATAGGGTTATCGTTGTGGCGAAGGTGTGCCTTGCGATGTGTGAGCTTAAAGGCTTATTGATTTCACAAACTGCGGCAATTTCCTTGAGGTACTCGTTTAGCTTTTGATTGCTCGAAACTGGCAATGCCCTGTCTTTGGTGATGCAATAGGGATGATCGCTGTATCTTTCCAATATTGCGATTGCAGGCGGTAATAGGGGAACAGCAGACCGGGTTCCCGTTTTGGTTCTGTTTGTGTAAACCCATTTTTTGCCATCTACACCTGTTTTAATATTAGATAGGTTCAGTTTTTCAACGTCAGAATACGCAAGTCCGGTAAAACAGCAGAAGATAAAAACATCCCTTACCTGACTTAGCCGCTCGGTTAAGAACTGCTTTTCTGAAATTTTAGTTAATTCATCCTCTGTAAGAAATGAACGCTCGACATTTTTGCTCTTTAGTTTGTATCCAAACATCGGATCGTTGTCAATCCATTTTAAGCTCAATGAAATGCGAAGAATTTTACCAAGGCTTTTCAGATACCTTACTGTGGTATTGTTGGCACAACCGTTTACTGACCTCAGGAAAAAATCAAAATCGCGTATAAACGCATGGTTAATATTTTTGATATTGATGTCTGTTATCTTGTATTTTTCATTCATGAAAGCGACAAGATGCCTTTCCAAGACCTGAAAACGCTTCAAGGTACCAATGGCATATTCCTTTCCTACCAAAGCCTCCATTTTTTCGTTATGAACTTTGATGCCTTCCATCAAGGTATGCTTCCGGACTTCCCGCCCGATAAATCTGCACTTAATGCCTTCAGATGTAATAACTTCGCCTGCATCAAAAAGATCCCTGTAAATCTGGTTGATCATTGACTGGAGATTGTCCAGATGAGCGTTAAAGCTTCTGACATCTTCCTTTTTTCCATCCAGTCTGCCTGATTTGGTATTCCACTTTTCAGGATCGCATTCAAGCCCGCTGGTTATTTCTGCCCTTTTTCCGCCAACGGTTATTCTTAAATAAACTGGGACATGGCCGCCATGATAGTTTTTCTGCTTTTTAAGATAAAATAACAGGCTAAAATTAGTTTTCATATAAACTGAATTAAGGTTAACAAAATTAGCCCTGCAGTCTGAAAACGTCAAGATGTTCGATGGTCGAACGACTTGTTAAACAGATGGTTATATATAATTCGGTGAGTTTTTTTTAGTGCTTAAATTACTCACCGAATTACACACTTTTAATATGAGAATCGGTGAGTATTTTAGTTTTTCCGCTAAAACAAAAAAGCTTGCAATCATTTGATTTGCAAGCTTTTACGTAGTTTTGATACTATTTTCTGTGATCCCGCTGGGATTCGAACCCAGGACCACTACATTAAAAGTGTAATGCTCTACCAGCTGAGCTACGGAATCTACTTTGTTTAAAACGTTATCCGTTTCCTTTAAAGTGGTGCAAATATAGGGTTCTAACCTATTTCCTGCAAATAAAAAATCGTTAAAACTGCTAACTGTATTGATTTATAGGTGAATTAATTATTTACCTTCTCTTTTTTAAACATAATTGATATTTTTATCGCTCAATATTTAAGTCCAGCATGTACAAATCTTTCCGTTTATTCTTTTTTCTGCCTTCGCTCTTTTTATTTTCATGTCAGTCTAATCCATCAAATGAAGCAGCACTGGCCAAACACAAGCAGGATTCGCTGGCTTCTTGCGAGAAAAATATGCCCAGCCGTTTTGGTGCAGTAAAAGATACTTCGAGTTTTGCCAGTAAAGCACTCAGTCATGAGGGCATGGTGTTAATTCCTGCCGGAACGTTTGCCATGGGCGCCGGAGATAGGGAAGGCAGGGAAGACGAATATCCGCAACATCAGGTTAAGGTGTCTTCTTTTTGGATGGATGTTACCGAGGTTACCAATGCCAGTTTTCAGAAATTTGTAGATGCTACCGGTTATGTAACCACTGCAGAGCGTAAACCCGATTGGGAAGAAATGAAAAAACAGTTGCCTCCGGGTACACCCAAACCACCCGATAGTGTTTTTGTAGCTGCATCGCTGGTTTTTTATCAGCCTAAAAGCGTTACTAGTTTAAACGATGCCTCGCAATGGTGGGCCTGGATTAAAGGTGCCGACTGGAAACATCCGCACGGGCCAAAGAGCAGCATTAAAGGCCGGGAAAATTATCCTGTAGTACATATCTCATGGGATGATGCGATGGCTTACTGCAAGTGGTCGGGCAAACGCTTACCAACGGAGGCTGAGTGGGAATTTGCTGCACGTGGTGGCTTAAACAATGCGAAGTACCCCTGGGGTAACGAAGATATTGAAAAAGGCAAACCTAAAGCCAATACCTGGCAAGGTAGTTTCCCAATAAAAAATACCGATTGGGATGGTTACAATGGCCTTGCCGCTGTGAAATTATTTAAAGCGAATGGTTATGGCCTTTATGATATGGCTGGAAACGTTTGGGAGTGGTGCAGTGATTGGTATCGCCCCGATTATTATGCTAAACTTTCTGGAATTGCCAGTAATCCACAAGGACCGTCTGATAGCTACGACCCGATGGAACCAACGGTGCCTAAACGTGTGGTTAGGGGAGGTTCGTTTATGTGTAATGCTTCTTATTGTAAAGGTTATCGGGTAACTTCCAGAATGAAAACTTCTGCCGATACCGGCCTGGAGCATACCGGTTTCAGGTGTGTTAGTTCCAATTAAGCAGGAGCCTGTTAAATTGAAAATCACGCAAACGTTTGTTAAGTAAATTATTGAAATATTTGTTTAGTTTGGCGCTATCAAATTAAACCGAACCGAATATTTATGCAACAAACAACAAAACCAGGCCAAACGCAGGGGCCAAAACCGCTCATTATTATATGTGCCTTATTCTTTATTTTTGGCTTTGTAACCTGGGCAAACGGAACCTTAATTCCTTTCTTTAAGTTATCTTTTGGCTTATCAAATTTACAGGCATTCTTTGTAACCTTTGCCTCGTATATGGCTTACTTCTTTTTGGCTTTACCATCATCGTGGATACTGAAAAAAGTTGGTTTTAAAAATGGAATCGTATTAGGTCTGGTTATTTTAGGCTTAGGCTCCCTAATCTTTATACCGGCAGCTCAAACCCGTACTTTTGGTCTTTTCTTGACTGGTATTTTTGTTCAGGGGGCAGCTTTGGCTTTGCTTCAAACAGCTTCAAATCCATATTTAACTATTATTGGCCCAATTGAGAGTGCTGCAAAGCGTATCAGTATGGCTGGTATCTGCAACAAGTTCGCAGGTATGATTGTGCCATTGGTTATGGGTAGCCTGTTCTTAAAAAATGCATCGGAGGTTGAAAAGCAAATACAGGCAGCAACAGGAGCAGCGCACGAGCAATTGTTAAACGAGGTTTTAGGCCGCGTTAACATGCCTTATATTGTATTGGCTATTGTGTTTTGTCTGTTTGCGGTAGTTATTAAATTTACCGATTTACCAGAGGTCGAAGTTGAAGAAGATGTGGTGGATGAAACCAAAGGCGAAGTGGTAAAGCACAAAAGCATATTCCAGTTTCCGCACTTGTTTTTAGGCTCACTATGTATTTTTGTATATGTAGGTGCTGAAGTTATGGCCGGCGATATTATCGGAATTTATGGTCGTGAGTTAGGTATTAGCGCTGAGATTAGTGGGAAGTTAACTTCGATTACCCTTTTTAGTATGTTAATTGGTTATATTGTAGGTATTATAGCTATTCCAAAATACATCTCTCAGCAAAAAGCACTTAGAATTTGTGCTATTTTAGGTATCGTATTTACCGTTCTATCTTTTGCCATTTCGACCTGGTTTGCCGTTATTTTTGTAGCCTTATTAGGTTTGGCCAACTCATTAATGTGGCCGGCAATTTTCCCGCTGGGAATTAGCCACCTGGGTAAATTTACCAAAATAGGTTCAGCAATTATGATTATGGGTATTGCAGGTGGTGCTTTAATGCCTTTATTGTATGCTTTCTTAAACGAAAAATTACATGTGCACTTCCAGCTGGCTTACCTTTTAACGGTATTGCCTTGTTACCTGTATATTCTTTACTTTGCTATTAAAGGACATAAAGCCGGATTAAATTTAAAATAACCCAAACCAAATAAATTTTATGAGTTAAGCCCGGTCTGAAAAGATTGGGCTTTCTTTTGCCATTAATTTTCAGTTATTTTGGCGAATTATAAACGAGGTCCGAATCTCATACCTCAAATTACAATACTCATATCTCAATAATGAATAAAGCTATTTTTCTCGATCGCGATGGTGTACTTAACCACGAAATATACGATTACATTACGCGTGTTGAAGATTTTAAAATCCTTGATTATCAGATTCCCGTATTAAAGCGTTTTTTTGATGAGGGTTATCTGTTAATTGTAGTCACCAACCAGGGTGGTATTGCCTTAAAACGTTACAGCGAGCAGGAATTGGCCATTATGCACCAGATGTTGCGCAATGCTTTCGTAGCCAAAGGTGCAGATATTGCTGGTTTTTACTATTGTCCGCATCACCCAACTGTAGGTGGCGAGTGTAAATGCAGAAAGCCGGCATCAGGAATGGTTCTGGATGCTATTGATATGTACGATATTGATCCAAAGCAATCGGTAATGATTGGTGATAAACCGCGTGATGTGGAAGCAGCCAACGGAGCAGGAGTGAAGGGAATTTTAATTGACCCGGATGAGCAGATTAGTTACGAGAAGGTTAAAGAGGTTCTTAGTCGTGAGTCTTTGGTTTAGTTTAGAGTTTTAAGATTGGGAGTTTGGAGTCGCCAATTGCCTAAACCCAAACAGAACATTTGATAATTCCTTAAATGCACGGGCTATTCTTTTAAAATGTAGCGCATAAAAAAGTCCTAAGTTGTTTTAACTTAGGACTTTTTTATGCGCTTAGAACTCAAAACTCCAAGCTTAATTCTCCAGACTATTTGCCCGCTGCCTTAGCGTGGTCTGCTAAGAAAGTAGCTAAGCCGCTATCAGTTAAAGGGTGTTTTAGTAAGCCTACAATAGCAGCTAAAGGAGCTGTAATTACATCAGCACCTAATTTCGCGCAGTTTACAATGTGTAATGGTCCGCGGATTGATGCAGCTAAGATTTGTGTTTCGTAACCGTAGTTATCAAAAATAGTTCTGATATCTTCGATTAAAACTAAACCGTCGCTCGAAATATCATCTAAACGGCCTAAGAACGGAGATACGTAAGTTGCTCCTGCTTTAGCAGCCAATAAAGCCTGTCCGGCAGAGAAAATTAAAGTACAGTTGGTTTTGATTCCTTTTGAAGAAAAATATTTAATGGCTTTAACACCATCTTTAATCATTGGCACTTTAACCACAATTTTAGGGTTTAAAGCAGCTAATGCTTCACCTTCTTTGATAATTTCATCGAAAGTGGTCGAAATAACTTCAGCACTTACGTTGTCATCAACGATATCGCAGATGGCTTTATAGTGGTTAATTACATTTTCATCGCCGGTAATACCTTCTTTAGCCATTAAGCTAGGGTTGGTAGTTACACCATCTAAAATGCCAAGATCTTGCGCTTCTTTGATTTGATCAAGATTTGCTGTGTCAATAAAAAATTTCATGCTTATAAATTCTTAAAGTGATTATTAGGTTCTGCTGTTAGAACCCCTGAAGAATTTAATATCCCCCCTTCAGGGGGTTAGGGGGTAAAAAAAAGGGCAAGCACCTTCTATCGCACCGCTACAACCTTCTACCCTTGCTATGTTCCCATCCTGGGGGAGTTCAAAGGGAGCTGGTCGTAAAAGACTTGCCCGGCCACAAAGGTAGAAAAAGAAG
>Ga0308163_10000930_pt1 | contig 38401 bp, 31 predicted proteins | sample PhyTR1_FD_201037 | JGI IMG/M metagenome (GOLD analysis project Ga0308163, IMG submission 201037) | Phyllosphere microbial communities from UC Gill Tract Community Farm, Albany, California, United States - DLSLT.R1 | ecosystem: Host-associated > Plants > Phyllosphere > Unclassified | place: USA... | reverse complement strand
CGGAAGCGGCTCCCCTCGAGCACGCGGCCGGCGTCGTCCACGAGCGCGGAGTCGACCTTGGTGCCGCCGAAGTCGACGGCGAGCGCGAGCGTGCGAGGCATCTTCGTCCTGTCCCGGTCCCGGATCCTCCCGGCCACCGGCGTCCAGGATAGGGGCGCCCACGCGCCTCAGCAGGCGGCGCGCGGCCGCTGTCACGCCGCGCGGCCCTACCACGCCCTGTCACCTGTGTGGAATTCGCGGACCGGTCGGCGCGTCCCCGCCTAGGCTCGGCACGTGGATCCCGATCACACCCCCCGAGAGGCTCCCAGCGAGACCTCCGACCCGCGCACCGAGCACCCGGCGCCCGCACGCCGCGGCACCGCTCCGGCGCTCGACTACGCCGATGCCGCCGAGGCCCGCCTCGCGTCCCGCGAGCTCGACGAGGGCATGCCCCCCTCCGTCGGCTTCGAGGACGAGGCCGCCGAGGCGCGAGCCCGGTTCCCGTCCCTCCCCGGCGCGTTCCTCGACGAGGCGAAGGCGTCCAGCGTCTTCCTGCCGTACCAGTTCGTGTTCCGCCGGCTCATCGACCTGCCCGCCCTCATCGTGTGGGACGCGGTCTCCGACGGCGACATGGTGTCCGGTTGGCTCGCCGAGGCCACCGTCGAGCAGCGGGAGGGCGGCGACTTCTGGTTCGAGTGGATGACCGTCCCCGACCGCAGCCTCTCCTCCGCCGCGGGCGGCTTCGTCAGCCGCTTCGAGGAGGGCCGGCAGATCGAGTACACGTTCCTCCACGAGGGAGAGGCGACCGCGCGCTTCCACATCCGGCTGGAGGAGGTGCCCGGCGGGCCGCGGGACCGGCAGACCGACCTGGTCGTCACGGTGACCGGGCTCCTGCCCGCGGCCATCGCGAACGTCCTCAAGGCGAGCTGGCGCCTGCACCTCGACCTGCTGGAGGACCTGGTGCACGGCGCCCCGGTCGACTGGGCGACGTGCGAGGCCGAGCACGGCGCCACGTGGCGCCGGTACCTCGCCGAGCTCGAGTCCGCCGAGGGCTGACCTCCGAGGGCTGATGCCCGAGGGCCGATCCCCGGCCGTCGCCCACGCGGCACCCCGGCTCCTGGGAGCCGCTTGCCAGGCTGATTGCCTACCGTGAGGGAATGACATCGCCGAGCGTCGCCTCCCGTCTCGCCCTCGTGACCGGAGCGACCGGCTACATCGGCGGTCGGCTCGTGCCGCGCCTCATCGAGGCGGGATTCCGGGTGCGGGTGCTCGTCCGCGATCCGCGCCGCCTCACGGACGTGCCGTGGCGGGACGACGTCGAGGTCGTCCAGGGCGACCTCTCCGACGCGTCCACGCTCGGCCCGGCGGTCGACGGCGTCGACGTCCTCTACTACCTCGTGCACGGCATGGGCGCGAAGGGCGACTTCGCCGCCTCCGAGCGCGACTCCGCCCGGAACGTCGCCGAGGCCGCGAAGGCGGCCGGGGTCGGGCGCATCGTCTACCTCGGCGGGCTGCACCCCGACACGGACGAGCTCTCGAAGCACCTCGCGAGCCGCAAGGCCGTGGGCGACGTGCTGCTCGCGAGCGGCGTGCCGACCATCACGCTGCAGGCGGGCGTGGTCATCGGATCCGGCTCCACGTCGTTCGAGATGATCCGCCACCTCACCGAGGTGCTGCCGTTCATGCCGGCGCCCGGATGGGTGCGCAACTTCATCCAGCCCATCGCGATCCGCGACGTCCTCTACTACCTCGTCGCCGCGGCCGACCTCCCCGCCGACCTCAACCGCACCTTCGACATCGGCGGGCCCGACGTGCTCCGCTACGGCCAGATGATGAACGGCTACGCGGTCGAGGCCGGCCTGCCGCAGCGGCCCATCGCCTCCATCCCGATCTTCGCGCCGCGCCTCGCCGCGCACTGGGTGAACGTCGTCACGCCGATCCCGCGCACGCTCGCCGTGCCGATCATCGAGTCGCTGCAGTACGACTGCGTGATGGGGGAGCACGACATCTCCACGTACATCCCGGATCCCGAGGGCGGCCTCACTGGCTACCGCCGGTCGGTGCGCCTCGCGCTCGGCCGGATGCGCGACGGCGTGGTCGAGACGAGCTGGAAGGACTCGGCCGTCGTCGGGGCGCCCAGCGACCTGCTGCCGAGCGACCCGGACTGGTCGGGCCACACCGTCTACCTCGACCTCAAGGAGCGCCAGACGGACGCGGCGCCCGAGGACCTGTGGGCAGTCATCGAGTCGATCGGCGGCGACAACGGCTGGTACTCGCTCCCCGTGGCGTGGGCGGCGCGCGGCTACATGGACAAGCTGGTCGGCGGCGTGGGCCTCCGCCGCGGCCGGCGCAGCGCCACCTCCCTGCAGACGGGGGATGCGCTCGACTTCTGGCGCGTCGAGCACATCGAGCACGGATCCAGCCTGCGGCTGCGCGCCGAGATGAAGCTGCCGGGCGAGGCGTGGCTGGAGCTCAGCGCGACGCCGCGCGAGGGCGGCGGCAGCGACTACCGCCAGCGGGCGATCTTCTTCCCGTCCGGGCTCGCGGGCCGGCTGTACTGGTTCGCGATCCTGCCCTTCCACGGGATCATCTTCACCTCGATGGCCAACCGCATCACCGCGAAGGCGCTCGCGGCCACGGGTCGCCGGGAGCCGGGCCGGGTGCGCGCGGAGGCGTCCCGGTGAGCCGGCGCGTCGGGAGACCGCGCATCGGCCTCATCCTCCTGACCCTCGCGGGCATCGCCCTCGCCTCCGCGGGCCTCGCCACCGCGGTCACCATGAGCGTCTCGGCGCCGGTGCAGGCGCAGGCCGACCTCGCGGACCTCGGCGGCGCCGACGTGGGATCCGATCCCCGCCCCGGCGCGCACCCGCACGCGACGCCCTCGGAGGCGTGGACCCCCCTGCCCGCCGCGGACGGCGGCAGCCGCAGCATCACCGACCTCACGCGTCATGCGGCGACCCGCGTGACGCTGGACGTGCTCGGCATGGACGTCACGCCCGGCCAGGCGGGCGCCCTGCTCGCGACGGTGCTCAGCCTGCCGCTCGCGATCGCCGTGGTGGCGCTCGTGGCCGGGCCGCGTCGCCGACGGCGCTGGCGCGGTGCCCTGCGCCGCGGTCGCGGCTAGCCCGGGGACGGCCCGGTGACATCCCCGGGTGCGGGGTCCATGATGGGCACGACGAGAGGCGACACCATGGCATCCGGCACGCGGACGACCGTCATCCTGGGCGACAGCCTCACCGGGGACGGCGGGTGGGCGTCCCTCCTGCCGGACGACGCGACCGGCGGCGGGTCCGCGGTGACGGACCTCGGCCGCGCCGGGCAGACGACCGACGACGTCCTCGCGCTCCTGCCGGAGGTGGTCGCCGCGGATCCGGCCACCGTCGTGCTCTCCGTCGGCACGCACGACCTGGGCGCCCGGCGCCTCGGTCCCGAGCCGACCGTGCGTGCCCTCGAGACGATCCTCGCCCACCTCCGCCGCGACCTCCCGACCGCGCGCCTCGTGGTGCTGTCGGTGCCGCCGCGGGCGCGCGAGCTGGCCGAGCGGATCCGCGTCGTCAACATCCACCTGCGCCAGTTCGCGCCCGTCGTGCGCGCGGAGCACGTCGACCTGTGGCCGGTGCTCGGTTCCGGCGACGGCGAGCTCGACCCCGCCTTCTCCTGCGACCGGCTGCACCTCGGGCCCGAGGGCGCGGGCGCGGTGCGCGCCGTGCTGGCGTCGGTGCTCGCGGCGGGCGCGGACCGCGATGCGGAGGCGGACGCGGATGCGGTGCCTGGTGCCGATGCCGAACCGGCCGCCGATCCCACCGCGGCGGGCGACGACGACGCCTCCGACGCGGCGGACGATCCGGACGCCGTCCCGGATGACGGCTCCGCGCCCGACCCCCACGCCGACGACGACGCCGCGACCCGGTAGAGGGCGCGCAGTGCCCGACCTCGGGGACGACCCGGTGATCGAGACCCCGCGGCTGCGCCTCCGTCGCCCCCGGGCCGCCGACGTCGGCGCCGTGCACGCCTACCGCTCGCGGCCCGACGTCGCGCGCCACCTCTCCGCGGGGACCTGGACGCGCGAGAAGACGGCGACGGAGCTGGCGGAGCACGCCGCAGCCGGATTCGCCCGTCCCGGGGACGAGCTCGTGCTGCTGGTCGAGCTCCGCGGCACCGGCGAGGTGGTCGGGGAGGTCGGGCTCGTGCGCATGGAGCCCGGTGCCGAGGTCGGCCACGTGTTCCACCCCGACCACGGAGGTCGCGGGCTCGCCACCGAGGCCGTGTCGGCCGTGGTCGCGGCGGCCCTCGCGGGCGGATCCTCTCCCGTCATCGCCCGCACCGACGCGGCGAACCGCGCGTCGCGCGCGCTGTGCGAGCGGCTCGGCATGACCTGGTCGCGACCGCGACGAGCGGGGACGGCCGCGGCGTCCCGGAGTGCACCTACGAGCTGACGGTCCCTCCGGACGGCGGCGCGCGCCGGGCGACCTGACGGCCCGGGCGACCTGACGCGCCGCGCGACCGGACGGGCCGCGCGACCGGACGGGCCGGCGGATCAGACCTCGCCCGCGGCGCGCAGGTCGGCGACCCCGGCGAGGATCACGGCGAGCTTGCGCCGCCACCAGTCGCGCGGCGTCGTGGCGGTGCCGGTCGCGACCTCGCCGGCGAAGCGCGCGGTGACGCGCACCATGGTGCCGAACGCGTCGCGCTGCGCCGCTGCCTCCGCCTCGCGCTCGTCGTCGGCGTCGGGCGCGGCCGGGGAGCTCGCGGGGACTCCTCCGGACGCATCCGCCGGGCTCCCCGCATCGGCCTCGGCGACGCGGTCCGCGGCGATCCGACCCGACGCCTCGGTCAGGAGACCGCGGCCGACCGACGCCGACATGGCGGCGTCCACGATCGGGGCGGTGGAGGAGGGCCGCGCCGCCGCGTCCCCCTCGCCTCCCGTGTCGAGCGCGAGCGCCCGTTCCCACGCCACGTACGACTCGACGGCGATGTCCATCACGGTGTCGAGGACCAGCACGGCCTCCGCCTCCGCGAAGCCCATCCGCACGAGGTCGCGGATCGCGCCCGTGAAGCGCCGCACGACCTGGTCGGGCGCCCCGCGCAGGTGGTGGATGGCGCTCGCGAGGCCCGGGTAGAGGTCGTACATGTCCCAGATGCGCTCGACGGCCTGCGCCAGGTAGGCGCGCCAGGACGCGTCGGTCGGCGCCCGGAGCTCCGCGGTCGGGAGGTCGGGGACGTCGGGCCACTCCATGCGGGCGATGGCCGTGTCGCAGGCGAGGAGCACGATGTCGTCGCGGCTGGCGACGTGCCGGTAGAGCGTCGAGTGGTCGACGCCGAGCCGGTGCGCGAGCGAGGTGAGGGTGAGCGTGCTCAGGCCGACCTCGAGGGCGGCCTCCGCGATGAGCCGCCGCGAGACGCGCGCGGGCCTCCCGATCCGACCGGCTCGCCGCTCCATGCGTGCGATCCTACCGTTCCCGGGTCCGCCGTCCGGCGCGCGGCGACGGGGCGGAGCGGCCGCGCGGACGGCGCGGGACACCCGGTCCGCGCCGGCGCCGCGGCTAGCGTAGGAGGATGCCCGACACCCGCAACCCCTTCTCCGAGCTCGACGACGTCATCGCCCTCCCGCGCCTCGGCGCCCTGGTCCTCTCGCCGGACGGACGCCGCGCGGTGCTCACCGTCACGACGCTGGACGCCGCGCGCACCGGCTACCGCCACGCCCTCTGGGTCGTCCCCGCGGCAGGCGGCGGTGCGCCGCAGCGCCTCACCCGCTCCGCGAAGAGCGAGGCGGGCGCCGCGTTCACGGCCGACGGCGACCTGCTCTTCGTCTCCTCCCGCCCCGACGCCGACGACGCCGACGGGGGAGAGGCCGCGCAGCTGTGGATCCTGCCCGCGGCCGGCGGCGAGGCCCGCGCCCTCACCCGGCTCGCCGGCGGCGTCGACGCCATCGCGGCCGTCGCGCGCGACGCGGCCACGGTGGTCGTGCAGGCGCCGCTGCTGCCCGGATCCGCATCGCTCGAGGCCGACGCGGTCGCGCGCAGGACGCGCTCCGACCTGAAGGTGAACGCGATCCTGCACGAGAGCTACCCCGTGCGGTACTGGGACCACGACCTCGGCCCCGACGAGCCGCACCTGCTCGCCATCGACCTCGCGGGCGCGCTCGCCGAGGAGCCCGCCCAGCCCACGACCGCCGACGCCGCGGCCGCCCTCGCCGCGGAGGCCGAGTCGGAGGACGGCGGATCCGCGGCCTCGGCGGCCGCCGCCACCGCGCAGCCGTACCCGACCTCGCTGCCGCGCCCGCGCGACCTCACGCCGCGCCCCGGCCGCACGCTCGACCACGCGTCCGCCGCGATCACCCCCGACGGGCGCACGCTCGTCGTCGCCGTGGGCGTGAAGGAGCGCCGCGGCGACCGGCAGGCGCTCGTGTCGATCGACGTCGCGACGGGGGAGCGCACCACGCTCCTCGACGTGCCGGGCACCGACCACGAGATGCCGGCCATCAGCCCCGACGGCGCGCTCCTCGCCTACGTCCGCACCGAGCGGGCCACGCCCGCCGCGCCCACGCAGCAGGAGATGTGGGTCGCGGCGCTCGACGGATCCGACGCCCGCCGCATCGCCGCCGGCTGGGACCGCTGGCCGTCGTCGCTCCGCTTCGACGTGGACTCGCAGGCGCTCATCGTGACCGCCGACCAGGACGGCCGCGGACCCGTGTTCCGCATCGGCCTCGACGACTCCGTCACGCAGCTCACCACCGACGACCACTCCTACTCCGACGTGCAGGTCGACCGCGAGACCGGCGACGTGCTCGCCCTCCGCTCCTCCTGGATGGCGCCCTCCCACCCCGTGCGCGTGTCGGCGGCGGACGGATCCGTCACCGAGCTCGCGACGCCCGCTCCCGTCCCCGCGACCACCGGCACCATGACCGAGGTCGAGACGACGGCCGCCGACGGCGCCCGCGTGCGCGGCTGGCTGATGCTGCCGGAGGGCGCGTCGGCCGAGGCGCCCGCGCCGCTGCTGCTGTGGATCCACGGCGGACCGCTCAACAGCTGGAACGCGTGGAGCTGGCGCTGGACCCCGCAGGTGATGGTGGCCCGCGGCTACGCGGTGCTGCTGCCGGATCCCGCGCTCAGCACCGGCTACGGCCTCGACTTCATCGCGCGCGGCTGGGACGCCTGGGGCGAGGCGCCGTACACCGACCTCATGTCGATCACGGACGCCGTCGAGGTGCGCGACGACATCGACGAGACGCGCACGGCCGCGCTGGGCGGGTCGTTCGGCGGCTACATGGCCAACTGGGTCGCGGGCCACACCGACCGGTTCCGCGCGATCGTCAGCCACGCGAGCCTGTGGGCGCTCGACCAGTTCGGGCCCACCACCGACTCGTCGCAGTACTGGCAGAGCATCTTCTCCGCCGAGGGCCTCGACCGGAACTCGCCGCACCACTCCGTGCGCGACATCGTGACGCCCATGCTCGTGATCCACGGCGACCGCGACTACCGCGTGCCCGTGGGCGAGAGCCTCCGCCTCTGGTCGGAGCTCGCCGAGCACCACGCGGCCGACGACGGCAGCACGCCGCACCGGTTCCTGGTCTTCCCGGACGAGAACCACTGGATCCTGAAGCCCCAGCACTCCGTCGTCTGGTACCGGACAGTGCTCGCGTTCCTCGACCAGCACGTGCACGGTGCGGAGTGGAATCGGCCCGAGGTGCTCGGCTGACGGGCGGGCGCCGTCCCGGTGCGGCCCGTCGGCGTGCGGGATGATGACGGCATGCCCGCGCGCGACGAGACCGTGACCACCCTCCTCCGCGCGGCGCGGGCGGTCGACGCGCGCGGAACGACAGCAGACGCGTGGATCCTCCTCGCCGGCGACGCGATCGCCGCCGTCGGTAGCGGGGGCGGGGCGCCGCGCGCCGACCGGACCGTCGACCTCGGCGACGCGACGCTCGTGCCCGGCTTCGTCGACCTGCACGTGCACGGCGGCGCGGGCGGATCCCACGACGACGGCGCCGACGGGATCCGCGCGGCCGTCGCCCTGCACCGGCGGCACGGCACGACGCGCTCGGTGCTCAGCCTCGTCGCGAACCCCGTGCCCGACCTCGTGGGCTCGCTCGGCGCGATCCGCGCGGCGATGGCCGCCGACCCCACCATCCTGGGCGCGCACCTCGAGGGGCCGTTCCTGTCGCCGCACGCGGCGGGGGCGCACGCGCACGAGCACCTCGTGGATCCGACGCCCGCGCGCATCGACGCGCTGCTGGAGGCGGGGGAGGGCGTGCTGCGGCAGGTCACGATCGCGCCGGAGCTCGAGGGGGCGCTCGACGCGATCCGCCGGCTGGTGGCCGCCGGGGTGGTCGCGGCCGTCGGGCACACCACGTGCTCGGGCGACGCGGCGCGGGCCGCCTTCGACGCGGGCGCGACCGTGATGACCCACGCGTTCAACGCGATGCCGGGGATCCACCACCGGGAGCCGGGCCCCGTCGTGGCGGCGCTCGCCGACGCGCGGGTGACTCTCGAGCTGATCCTCGACGGCGTGCACGTGGCGCCGTCCGTCGCGTCGCTGCTGCTGCGGGCCGCCCCCGGCCGCGTCGCGCTCATCACGGACGCGATGGCCGCGGCGGGATCCGCGGACGGCCGCTATCGCCTCGGCGCGCTCGACGTGGACGTGCGGGACGGCATCGCGCGACTCGCGGGCGCCGACACGATCGCGGGCTCGACGCTCACGCAGGACGCGGCGCTGCGGATCGCCGTGCGCGAGGTCGGGCTCGCGCTGCCGGACGCCGTCGCCGCGCTCACCGTCGTCCCCGCGCGGGCGATGCGCCTCGACGACCGCATCGGCCTGCTGCGCGCCGGACATGCGGCCGACGTGGTCGCGCTCACGCCCGACCTGGCGGTCTCCCGCGTGTGGGCGGACGGCGTGGAGCTGCCGGCGGGGTGATCGGCGCGGCGTCGGATGACCCCGTCGTGCGTCCGCCTGACGTCACCGACCGCCCGGCGTCGTAGTGCGCTCGGCGTCGCGCATGCGCCCGGCGTCACCGACCGCCCGCGAGCGCCGCCTGGATCGTGCGGATGTGCGCCCCGAGCTCCCCGGAGGCCAGGAGGCCGCGGCCGAGCGGACCCGACGGGTCCTCGCCGAGGAGCGGCAGGAGCCCCAGCGCGGCGCGGGTCGGTGCGGTGAGGAGCGCGAGCTGCGCGGCGATCTCGGTCGCGGCGCGCTCCGGGTCGTCGGGATGCGCGGCCGCGGCGGCCTTCGCCGCGTACGCGGCCGCACCCAGCGCGTGCGCGCCCATGTGCGCGACGCCGGAGGCCTGCCCGGCCGACCACGCGGCGGCGCGCGCGGCCGGCGACGTCACGGATCCCGCGCCGCGGTTCGCGACGAAGCGGAGCCGGATCTGCCCGGCGGCGTCGAGCTCGCCGCGCGCGAAGGCCCGCGCCCGGGCGATGCCGTCCCGCGGCCGCTCGTCGTCCGGCGCCTCCCGCTCGAACAGGGGCAGCACGCGCGAGGCGCAGTCCGCGGCCCACGCGGCGACGATGCGTCGGTCGTCCTCGCGCAGCGTCTGGGGGGAGGCCATGCCGGCAGCCTGGCACGCGCCGCGGCCGGAGCCCAGCCCGGGCGCGCCCGGAGCGGAGCGGATCGCGGCCCGACCGGCCCGCCTCAGGCCTCGTCGCGATAGACCACGCGGCGCTCGCCGGCGCGCACGGCCGCCGCGAGGCGGTTGCCGGCGGGCGGGAGCGGGCAGTTCATCCAGTCGGAGAAGCCGCACGGCGGGACGACCGCGCGCGTGAAGTCGAGGGTCACGGGTCCGTCGCCGTCCGGGCGCGGGAGGAAGAGGAAGCGGCTGGGCGCGTAGCTCTCGCGGCCGGTGGTGGCGTCGGCGAAGACGAGCTGGAGGCGGTCGCCGTCGGCGAAGGCGCTGAGGCGCACCTCCTGGCCCTCGATCTCCACGACGATGTCGCCGGGCACGGGGAGCCCGCGCGTGCGGCCGGCGTCGGCGATGTGCTCGAACGGGATGACGCGGTCGTCGTCGACGCGCTCGAAGCGGCCCTCGAGGATCCACTCGGGCGCGTACGGGTAGACCTCGATGTCGACGAAGGCGCGGTTCTTCGGGCTCGCCGCGTCCCACAGCCGGTAGCCGTGCTCGGGCTCGCCGGTCTCGAGCGAGATGCGCTCGATGCGGGTGAGCTGCACGGTGTCGGGCTGGCCCTCGAGCGCCTCGAGGTCGCTGACCTCCTGGCCGGGCTCGAGCCACGTCGTCTGGATGAGGGCGAGGCTGCCGAACGGGCTCGTCACGGCGGCGAGGCGGGCGCGGTGCCAGGCCGCGTACTCAGCCTGCGCAGCGGCCGCGGGGTCGGCGTCGGATGCGGCGGGGCGGGCGGGGGTCTCTCGCGTGTCGGTCACCCCGGGGCAACGCGCGGGGCGTCCGGCGGCATTCCCGGCGCCCCCGGACCCCGCCCGCCGCGCCCGCCGCGGATGCCGCGTGGAGGCACCGGGTATTGACTGGACGCACCGACGGAAGGACAGCTCCATGGCACGCACGGTCGCCGACCAGCTCATCGCCCAGCTCATCGAGGCGGGGGTGAGCCGCATCTACGGGGTCGTGGGCGACAGCCTCAACCCGATCGTGGATGCCGTGCGGCGCACGGGCGGGAGCCGCAAGGGCGGCATCGACTGGATCCACGTGCGGCACGAGGAGGCCGGCGCGTTCGCCGCCTCCGCCGAGGCGCAGCTCACGGGGAGGCTCGCGGTGTGCGCCGGATCCTGCGGCCCCGGCCACCTGCACCTCATCAACGGCCTCTACGACGCGCACCGCTCGGGCGCGCCCGTGCTCGCCATCGCGAGCCACATCACCACGAACCAGATCGGCTCCGGCTACTTCCAGGAGACCCACCCCGACCGCCTCTTCGTCGAGTGCTCGCACTACACGGAGATGATCTCGACCGCGGTGCAGGCGCCGCGCGTCGTCGACCAGGCGATGCGGCACGCGCTCGCGCTCGGCGGCGTGAGCGTCGTCACGCTGCCCGGCGACGTCGCCGAGTTCGAGGCGGAGGGCGAGGCGCCCGCGTTCTCGCTGCCCCGGCGTCCCGCGATCGTGCCCGCCGAGGAGGACGTGCGCGCGCTCGCCGCCGCCATCGACGAGGCGAAGAGCGTCGCGATCTTCGCGGGCCGCGGCGCGGGATCCGCCCACGCCGAGCTGATGGAGCTGGCCGACAAGATCGCCGCGCCCGTCGGCCACTCGCTGCGCGGCAAGGACGTGATCCAGCAGGACAACCCGTTCGACGTCGGCATGACGGGCCTCATCGGCTACGGCGCCGCGGCGGCCGGGATCTCGGGCGCCGACCTGCTGATCCTCATCGGCACCGACTTCCCCTACGACCAGTTCCTGCCCGGCAAGGAGGTGCGGACCGCGCAGATCGACATCGCTCCCGAGCGCCTCGGCCGCCGCACCGACGTCGACATCGCGATCCACGGCGACGCGCTCTCCACGATCCGCGCGGTGCTGCCGCTCGTCGAGCGGAAGACGAATCGGAGGTTCCTGGAGAAGCTGCTCGAGGAGCAGGAGAAGAAGGTCGACCAGGTCGTCGGCGCGTACACGTCGAAGGCGGAGAAGCTGAAGCCGATCCACCCGGAGTACGCGGCCAGCATCCTCGACGAGGTCGCGGGCGACGACACCGTGTTCACGGCCGACACCGGCATGTGCAACGTGTGGAGCGCGCGCTACCTCACCCCCAACGGGCGGCGGCGGATGATCGGCTCGCTCGTGCACGGGTCCATGGCGAACGCGCTCCCGATGGCCATCGGCGCGCAGGTCGCGTACCCGGATCGGCAGGTCGTGTCGGTCTCGGGCGACGGCGGGCTGTCGATGCTCATGGGCGAGCTCGTCACGGTGGCGGCGTACCAGCTGCCCGTGAAGGTCGTCGTGTTCAACAACTCGACGCTCGGGCTCGTGAAGGTCGAGATGCTCGTCGACGGGATCCCGGACTTCGGGGTCGACGTGCCCATGGTCGACTACGCCGCGGTGGCCGCCGCCCTCGGGATCCACTCGCAGCGCGTCGAGGACCCGGCCGACATCCGCGGCGCCCTCGAGGCCGCGTTCGCGCACGACGGGCCCGCGCTCGTCGACCTCGTGACCGACCCGATGGCCCTCTCGATCCCGCCGGAGATCACGGCCGCGCAGGTGAAGGGCTTCGCGCTCTCGATGTCGAAGATCGTCATGAACGGCGGCGTCGGCGAGGCCGTGAAGCTCGCCCGCTCGAACCTGCGGAACATCCCGCGGCCGTGAGCGGTTCCGCTGACGTCCCCCACCCGTCCCATCTCGAGGAGATCCCATGTCCCAGCCCGTCGTCGTCACCGCCGTCTTCACGCCCGTCGAGGGGAGGCGGGACGAGGCCGTCGCGGCGCTGTCCCGCGGCATCGCCGAGGTGCACGGGGAGCCCGGCTGCGAGCTGTACGCCATCCACGACGCGCCCGACGGCACGATCGTCATGCTCGAGAAGTGGTCCTCCGGCGAGGAGCTCGCGGCGCACGGCGCGGGCGAGGTCGTCGCGCGGATGAACGCGTCGCTCGCCGGCCTGCTCCAGGCGCCGCCCGTCGTCACGAAGCTGGTGCCGATCCCGGCCGGGGACGAGATCCAGGGCGCGCTCTGAGCCGACGCGCGGGTTGAGCGGCGGCCGCCGCGGGACGGGTCCTCGTCGCCCGCATCGCAGCCCGGCGGCGGGGGAGACGACGCGTCGGCCCCCGCGCGCGTCGGGCAGGGTGAGCCGGTGCCCACGACGCGTTCCCGCCGCTCCCGGATCCTCCGCCGCCTGGCCGTCGCGCTCGCCGCGGCGGTCGTCCTCCTCGTCGGCGGGACCCTCGCCGCCGCGCCGCTCCTCGAGCGGTACGGGATCTACGTCATTCCGCCGTCGCCGCAGCGCTACGCCGACATGGCGGTCGACAAGATGGAGGACGGGCTCGCGGCGGATCCGGCCACGGTCGCCGCGGTGCGGGCCCGCGTCGACGAGGAGGTCGCCGACGCCCGGAGCTACGGCGCCACCTACCCGGCGCTGCGGAAGGCGGTGAAGGAGCTCGGCGGGGACCACAGCGCGTTCCTCGCGCCGGACGAGGCGGCGGTGGAGTTCCGCGGAGCGCCGGCGACGACCGGCGGCCCCGAACCGCGGCCCACGGTGACGACGGCCGACGGGATCACGACGATCGTCGTGCCGACCCTCGTCGGCGGCGACGACGCGGCGCACCAGCGCTACGTCGACGCGGGCGCCCAGGCGCTCGTGGCCGCCGCGCCCACGACGACCCGCGGCTGGGTCGTGGACCTCCGCGGGAACCGCGGCGGGGACATGTGGCCCATGCTCGCCGCCCTGTCGCCGCTCCTCGACGAGGGCCGGGTCATGTCCTTCGAGCAGAGGGACCGGTCCCTCCCCGTCACGGTGCAGGGCGGCGCCGTCGCCGACGACGGGCGGGTCGTCGAGACGAGCGCCGCGGGCCGGGTGCCCGGGAGCCTGCCGATCGCCGTGCTCACCGACGGCATGACCGGCAGCTCCGGGGAGGCCGCCGCCATCGCGTTCGTCGGCCAGGCGGGGGTCCGCTCGTTCGGGCAGCCGACCTACGGGTTCAGCACGGCGAACGACCCGCGCACCCTGTTCGACGGCGCGATCGTGAACCTCACCGTCGCCGTGGACGCGGATCGCACGGGGAAGCGCTACGGCGTGCCCATCGTCCCCGACGTCACGGTCGACGACGCCGGGATCACCGCCGCGGTCGACGCCTGGTTCGACGCGCCGCGGTAGCCGGGGCGGGCAGGACCTGGCGGCGCTCAGCCCACCTCGACCAGCGTGATCCCCGCCGAGCGGTCGCCCGCCGCGAGCGCCTCGAGCGCGGCGGGCGCCTCGTCGAGGGTGATGCGGTGCTCGATGAGCAGCTCGGGCTTCAGCGCGCCCGAGGCGACCATCGCCATCAGCTCGGCGTAGTCGTGCGCGGGCATGCCGTGGCTCCCGTGCAGGCTCAGCTCCTGGCTGATCACGAACGGCACGGGCACCGTCGGCTCGCTCGCGAACAGGCCGATCTGCACCTGCCGGCCGGTCGGCGCGAGCGCGAGCAGGCTGATCCGGAGCGTGGACTCGCGGCCGAGCGCCTCCACCGAGACCTGCACGCCGTCGGGGGAGACCGCGTGGATCGCGTCGAGCACGTCGAGCTCCGACAGGTCGGACGAGTCGATCGTGTACTCGGCGCCGAGCTCCGAGGCGCGCGCGAGGGCGGCGGGATCCACGTCGACCGCGATGACCTCCGCGCCCACCGCGACCCCGATCATCACGGCGCTCAGACCCACGCCGCCGCAGCCGATGACGAGCAGGCGCTCGCCGTGCTGGATCCGGGCCCGGTGCACGAGCCCGCGGAAGGCCGTCGCGAAGCGGCAGCCGAGGAGGGCCGCGGCGCCCGCGTCGAGGTCGTCGGGCACGGGGATGAGGTTCACGTCGGCGTCGTGCAGCGCGACGAGCTCGGCGAAGGATCCCCAGTGCGTGAAGCCGGGCTGCGTCTGGTCCCGGCACACCTGGCCGTCGCCGGCGCGGCACTCGGCGCAGCGGCCGCACGCGCACACGAACGGGACGGTCACGCGGTCGCCGACGCGGAAGCGGGTGACGTCGGGGCCGACCTCGTGGATCCGCCCGACGAGCTCGTGGCCCGGCACCTGCGGGAGCGCGATGCCGTCGTCGTGCCCGAGCCAGCCGTGCGCGTCGCTGCGGCAGACCCCCGTGGCCTCGACCCGCACGACCACGCCGGCGGCGGACGGGACGGGGTCGGGCAGCTCGCGGACGACCGGCGTCGTGCCGAACTCCTCGTAGACGACGGCGCGCATGGGGGCTCCTCGGGGCAGGCGGGGCCCGACGGGGTCGGGCGGACGGATGGGCCCGTCCACGGTATCGGAGCGCGCGGGCGGCACCCGTCGCGGGACGGGCGGTCCCTGCTCCTCGGGTGTGGCCGCGTCGGCTACGCGGGCCCGGCGTCGTCGAGCGACGCGAGGTGCTCCGCGTTGCCGCGGATCGCCGGGAGGTAGCGCTGCAGCTCCTCGTCGGGGACGCGGTCGGCGACCAGGCGCAGCACGCTCGCGAGCGCCGCATCCGCCCGCCCGGCCGGCCGCGTGCAGGGTCAGCGCCTCGAACACGGCGAGCGACGACGAGTCCGGGAACTCGGCCCGCGCCCGGGCGAACAGCGCGAGCGACTCCTCGATGCGACCGAGATTCCGCAGCGTGCTGCCGTGCTGGAGGTGGCAGCGGCGGCGGATGTCGCCCGCGAGCCCCTGCGCCTCCGCGCGCTCGTAGAGGTCGAGCGCCCGGGCCTCCTCGCCCGCGGTGTCGTAGGCGCCGCCGACCTCGTAGAGCACGCGGGCGTCGTCCGGGTGCCGCTCCAGGAGGGGGAGGAGGGCGTCGAAGGTCGGGCCCATGTCGTCGCGGTCGCGGGCGGCGACGATGCGGTCGAGCTGGGCGTCGAGGGTCTCGGGCACGGGGCGATCCTCTCGGTCGGCGAGCGAGCGGCCATCGTCTCAGGTGGGCGATCGCGACGCCCCCAGTTCGAGGGGCGAGCCCCGGGATCATGCGCCGGATCCGGTTTCCCGCACCTGAGGGAAAGCTCGCGTCCACCTCGCGTCCACCTCCCGTACCCCGCTCCGGGGAGGCGCGTGCCTAGCGTCGGAAGCGGCCCTGCACCGGCCGAGCGACCATCTCCCGATCCACCTGGAAGGCTCCACCCCCGTGAACAGCACCCGCCTCACCGGCGCCGCGGCCCTCGCCGCCGTCGTCGCCCTCTCCCTCTCCTCCTGCGCCGCCAACGAGCCGCCCGCCGGCAGCGGCGGGGCATCCGGCTCCACGCTCGAGGGCACCCTCAACGGCACCGGCGCCTCGTCGCAGGGCTCCGCCCAGGAGGCCTGGACGAAGGCCTTCCAGACCGCGAACCCCGGCGTCACCATCAACTACTCGCCCGACGGATCCGGCGCCGGACGCGAGGCCTTCATGGCCGGCGGCCAGAACGCCATGTTCGCCGGCTCCGACCGCGCGCTCAAGACCGACGAGCTCACGGGCACGTTCGGCCAGTGCGCCGACGGCACGAAGCCGATCGACATCCCGGCCTACATCTCGCCCATCGCGATGATCTTCCAGATCGACGGGGTGGAGGAGCTCAACCTCGACGCCGCCACGGCCGCGGGGATCTTCAAGGGCACCATCGCGAAGTGGAACGACCCGGCCATCGTCGCGCTGAACCCCGACGCCACGATGCCCGACGCCACCATCACGGCCGTGCACCGCTCGGACGACTCGGGCACCACCGAGAACTTCGCCAAGTACCTCAACACCACGGCCGAGTCCGTCTGGGACGCCGAGCCGAAGGGCGTCTGGCCCTACCAGGGCGGCGAGGCGGCCCAGGGCACGACCGGCGTCGTCGACGCCGTCCGAGGCGGCACGAACGTCATCGGCTACGCGGACGCGTCGAAGGCGGGCACGCTCGGCGTCGCGAAGATCAAGGTCGGCGACGAGTTCGTCGGCTTCTCCCCGGAGGCGGCCGCGGCCGTCGTCGAGGCGTCGCCCGAGTCCGAGGGCCGCGAGGAGAACGACATCGCGTTCGACCTCGACTACACGACCGACGCCGCCGGGGTCTACCCGATCGTCCTCGTCAGCTACCTCATCTCCTGCCAGGAGTACAAGGACCCCGCCGTCGGCGAGCTCGTCAAGGCCTACCTCGGCTACGTGACCAGCACCGAGGGCCAGCAGCTCGCCGGCACGGAGGCCGGCGCCGCGCCGCTGTCCGAGACGGTGGCCGCGCAGGTCAAGACCGCGGTCGAGTCGATCAAGTAGCACCACCCGCACGACGGACGCCCCGCCCCGATCACGATCGAGGCGGGGCGTCCGCGCGTCGGGCGGCCAGGCTCCCGTCCGGCCGCCCTGGCAGACTGGGCGCGTGACCCGCACCCCCGCCGCCCCCGCGTTCACCCGACCGTCGCTCGCGCCCGGGCTGCTCGGCGCCACCGTGCTGCTGGCCGGGTTCGCGGTGATCGACGGCGACCTGTTCACGGTCGTCCGGTTCGCGGTGGCGATCCTCGCGCTCATCATGATCGTCTTCTCGGTGCGCGCCCGCAGCTGGTGGAGCGCCGCGCTGCTGGCGGCCGTCGCGGTGATGTGGAACCCCGTCGCCGTGATCCCCGTCGAGGCCGTCACGTGGCAGTCGCTGCAGTACGTCGCCGCGATCGTGTTCATCGCCGCCGGGATCCTCGTGAAGGTGCCCGTGCCGGACGCGTCTACGCCGGGCCGACCCCGAACGCGCGCTCCTCGGTGAGCCCGCGCCGCAGGTAGGCCACGATCTCGTCGAGCGAGCGGCGCGCGAGCCCCGGGTCCGCCGCCGGGTAGGCGAGCCAGCCCTGGTCGGCGCGGGGGATCCGCACGAGACGCGCCTTCGCGCCCGCCGCCTTGAGCGCGGCGACACCCTCCACCACGTGCTCGAGTCGCGGATCCGCGGCGCCCACGTGCACGAGCGCATCCGGCAGCCGGTCGAGCCCGTTGCCCGGTCGATCCGCCACCTGAGGGGTCGGCACGTCCCCGGACGGGCTGACGAGCACGAGCCGCAGCACGCCCGGTCCGTCGCCGTCGCGCGCGAGCGCCGTGATGCGGAGCGCCCGGTCGGCGCCGGGCCCGTCACCCAGGATGCCGAGCCGCTCCGGGGTGCCGTTCCAGCCGGCGGCGTGCGCGGCGATCCACGACAGGCCGGCGAGCGCCTGGTCGTCGTCGTCCGGGGCCATGGTGACGACCACCGCGCGCAGGTCCTTCGCGAGCGTCGAGGGCAGCCAGTCGCCGTCGTGCCGGGCGAGGACGGCGAGCACCGGGGATCCGGTCGCCGAGCGGTCGTGCCCGGGCGGCGTCCACACGGCGACGTCGAGCGGGACGCCCTGCTGGCCGGCCGGGAAGCGCGTGACGCGCGTGCCGGCGGCGGGCGTGCCGCGGAGGGAGCGCGCGACGGCGGGGACGTGCCGGATGGCCAGGCCGAGGATCCGGCGCCGCGGGGTGAGCGTGCCGGGGGTCGTGCGCGCCGCCATCAGCCGCGGTCCGCGGGGTCGGCGTCGGCCGACCCGGGCACCGGCGTCCCCGAGACGGACGCGCGCGCCTCCGACGGCCGCGTCTCGCGTCCGCCGCGCGGCACCGCGCCGTGGCCCTCGGGCACGCGCTCGTCCTCGCGGACCGGTCCGGGCGGGGTGCCGTCGCCGAACGGGCGGCCGCCCAGCTCCTCGCGCCCGTGCGGCTCCAGCCAGCCCCACGTCTCGGGGCCCACGGGCACGACGCGGGTCGGGTTGATGTCGGTGTGCGTCAGGTAGTAGTGCTGCTTGATCTGCACGAAGTCGATGGTGTCGCCGAACCCGGGCGTCTGGAACAGGTCCCGCGCGTAGGCCCAGAGCACCGGCATCTCGTCGAGCTTCTGCCGGTTGCACTTGAAGTGCCCGTGGTAGACGGCGTCGAAGCGCGCGAGCGTGGTGAAGAGGCGCACGTCGGCCTCCGTGATCGTGTCGCCCACCAGGTAGCGCTGCGTCGAGAGGCGCTCGCTCAGCCAGTCGAGGCGGGAGAAGAGGCGGTCGTAGGCCTTCTCGTACGCCTCCTGGGATCCCGCGAAGCCGCAGCGGTAGACGCCGTTGTTCACGTCCCGGAAGACGAGGTCGGCGACCTCGTCGATCTCCGCCCGCAGGTGCTCGGGGTAGAGGTCGGGCGCGCCCTCGCGGTGGTGCTCGGTCCACTCGGTGGAGAGGTCGAGCGTGATCTGGGGGTAGTCGTTGGTCACGACCTGGCCGGAGGGGACGTCGACGAGCGCCGGCACCGTGATGCCGCGCGGGTAGTCGGGGAAGCGCGCGAGGAACGACTCCTGGAGGCGCTCGGTGCCGAGCACGGGGTCGCGTCCGTCGGGGTCGAGGTCGAAGGTCCAGCTGCGGGCGTCGTGCGTGGGGCCGGGGAGGCCGAGCGAGATGGCGTCCTCGAGGCCGAGCAGGCGGCGCACGATCACCGAGCGGTTCGCCCACGGGCACGCGCGCGCCGCGACGAGGCGGTAGCGGCCGGCCTCGACGGGCCAGCCCTGGGATCCGTCGCGGAGGATGCGGTCCTCGACGTAGTTCGTGTCGCGGGTGAACTCCCCCTCCTCGACGTAGCGGCCGGGGGCGCCCGCCTCGTTGGTACCGGTGGGTGTCGCCTTATCCGTCATGGATCCACCCTAGGCCGGGCCGTCCGCGGCGACCGGGCCGGATGCGCCCGGCGTCGGACGGCCGACGGCTCCCGCGTCCGGCCGAGCCACCCCGCGCACACCGGCGCCCGGCGGCCGCGGCGTGCCCTAAACTCTCCGTGTGCCCGTCCTCCCCGAGGCGGCCGGGCGCAGGCGGCGGACCCGCATCCCACCCCCGACCCGGTGTACCCGGTTGCTCGAGGAAGGTCCCCTCGCCGCCGTCCGACCGCACGCGTCACCGTGCGCGACGGACGCGAAGTCCTTCCGATCCGGGAGCGCAGGCGAGGCCTGGCCCGGCAGTGACCAAGGAGTTGCATGGCTCGCACCGGCCAGCGGCGGTCCTCCGCCCGCACGCGCACGATCGACAACGAGGGGCTCATCCCCGTGCTGGCGCGCGCCGTGCGGGAGATCGAGCAGGCCGCCCAGCGCGGCAAGCTCAAGCCCGTCAACCGCACGAAGTTCCAGGTCGTCGCCGTGCTGATGCGCGAGGAGCGCACGCACGCGAAGGACCCGGCCACCCCGCTCAGCGACCCCGAGCGCGCCGAGACGCTGAAGCGCCTCGACGGCATCGCGAGCATCCTCGCCCGCACGGCGGCGCGCGACACCTCGGTGCTGCCGCTGCTGGATCCGGACGCGAAGCTCTCCGAGGCCGCCCGCGCCCTCCGCAAGCACATGCTGTTCGACGGCGGCGTGGAGATGGTCGTCGAGGACGAGCCGGAGCCCGAGCCCGAGGATCCGGCGCTCGCCAAGCTCGTCGAGCGCCAGGTCGTCCCGCCGTCGGTGAAGGCCCGCGTGCTCGCGAACCCGTTCCTCGAGCCCGACCTCGACCGGCCCGCGCCCGCCGCGCCGCCCGCGCGCCTCCTCGCCAACTGGGAGCTGCTCGGCCCGCTGTTCAAGTCGTTCGAGTACGGCGCCGGCGGCGGCATCGCGAGCATGGACCTGCCGGAGAGCCCCCGCATCGACCGCCTGTCGCCGCACGGCCTCGAGCTGATGCGCCACCAGGCCCGCTTCCTCGAGAGCGTGCGCCTCGGCCACCGCGAGTTCCTGCTCGCGGACGAGCCGGGCCTCGGCAAGACGGCGCAGGGGCTGCTCGCCGCATCCGTCGCGGACGCGTACCCGCTGCTCGTCGTCGTGCCCAACGTCGTGAAGATGAACTGGAAGCGCGAGGTGGAGCGCTGGACGCCGCACCGTCGCGCCACCGTCATCCACGGCGACGGCGCCGCGCTCGACGCGTTCGCCGACGTCGTCATCGTCAACTACGAGGTGCTCGACCGGCACATCGGCTGGCTGCGCACCCTCGGGTTCCGCGGCATGGTCGTCGACGAGGCCCACTTCATCAAGAACCTGCAGTCGCAGCGCTCGAAGTTCGTGCTGGCGCTCGCCGAGAGCATCCGCCAGCGGCAGTCGGCGCCGCTGCTCATGGCGCTCACGGGCACGCCGCTCATCAACGACATCGACGACTTCCGCGCCATCTGGCAGCTCCTCGGCTGGATCGACGGTGACAAGCCCTCGTCGCGCCTCATGGCGGAGCTCGAGGAGGCGGGGCTCACGCCCGCGGATCCCGGGTTCTTCTCCGAGGCCCGCCGCGCGGTCATCGACCTCGGCATCGTGCGCCGCCGCAAGATCGACGTCGCCACCGACCTGCCGTCCAAGCGCATCGCCGACCTCCCGGTCGAGCTCGACGACGACCTGGGCCGCTCCATCCGCCAGGCCGAGCGCGAGCTCGCGGCGCGCCTCGTCAAGCGCTTCACGGCGCTCGTGGGGGCCCGCGGCACCACCGTCCCCGAGGTCATGGACGGGCCCGCGTCCGAGCGCGCGAGCCTCGTCCGCCTCGTCGCCCAGTCCGAGCTCGACGAGGCCAAGGCGCAGAAGACCGGCGAGAACGTCTTCACCATGGTCCGTCGCATCGGCCAGGCCAAGGCCGTGCTCGCGGCCGACTACGCCGCGCAGCTCGCGCGCTCGGTCGGCAAGGTCGTGTTCTTCGCCAAGCACGTCGACGTGATGGACCAGGCCGAGGCCACGTTCGCCAAGCGCGACATCAAGAGCGTCTCGATCCGCGGCGACCAGTCGCCGGCGGCGCGCCAGAAAGCGATCGACTCCTTCCAGAACGACCCCGAGGTGCAGGTCGTGGTCTGCTCGCTCACCGCGGCGGGCGTCGGCCTCAACCTGCAGGCGGCGTCGAACGTCGTGCTCGCCGAGCTCAGCTGGACGAGCGCGGAGCAGACGCAGGCCATCGACCGCGTGCACCGCATCGGCCAGGAGGAGCCCGTCACCGCGTGGCGCATCATCGCGGCGCAGACCATCGACGCGAAGATCGCGGAGCTCATCGACAGCAAGGCGGGCCTCGCGGCGCGCGCGCTCGACGGCGAGGACTTCGACGAGGCCGGATCCACGTCCGTGCAGCTCGACGCGCTGTCGCACCTGCTCGAGGAGGCGCTGGCCGCGGGCTGATCCGCGATCCGCTCGACGACGACGCCCCCGCGACCTGCTGGTCGCGGGGGCGTCGTGCGTGCGGGATCAGTCGTCCCGGCGTCGTCGTCCGTCGGCCGCCCGCCCGATGAGGTAGACGACCGGGAACACGACGGCGGCGCCCGTGAGCGCCGCGGTGAGGTGCTCCGTCGTCGGCGTCCCGCCGAGCAGCGGCACCACGACCAGCTGCGAGACGAGCACGGAGCCCGTGAGGATGGCCGCGTCCCGCAGGGCACGGCGGGCGCTGTACGGGGGCATGCGCCCAGGATGCGCGGCCGGAGCGCACGGCGCGCGGACGCTCCCCAGCGCCGGTCGGCGCCGGTCAGCCGCGCTCGGCCCTCCGGCGCGCGCGCTCGGCCTTCCGCGCCGCGCGGCGCTCGCGGGCCGCGGCATCCTGCGCGTCCTGCGTCGGGTTCGAGCGCTTCGTGCCGATGACCGCGAAGGCGAGGAGGATCACCACGACCACCATCACGGCGGGCATCACGACAGACAGGATCACGGCGTCTCCTCGGCTCGGTGCTCCCGAGCGTACCGAGAGAGTCCGCCCGCTCAGTCCTCGAGGGCCGCGCCGCGGAGGTCCGGCAGCGTGAGGGCGGCGGCCGCGGCCAGCGCGAACACGGCCGCGAACACGCCGAACGGCAGCGCGACGCCGCCGAGCGCGACCAGCGGCGGCACGCACAGCGGCGCGACGATCGAGGCCAGGCGGCCGAAGCCCGCCGCGCTGCCGGCGCCCGTCGCGCGCACCCGGGTCGGGTAGAGCTCCGGCGTCACGGCGTAGAGCGCGCCCCACGCGCCGAGGTTCGAGAACGACAGGAGGGCGCCGAACACGAGGATCGTCGTGACGGAGTCCGCCGTGCCGAAGAGGCCGGCCGACACCGCGGATCCGGCGAGGAACACCGCGAGCGTCGCCCGGCGCCCCCACCGCTCGACCAGCCAGGCGGAGACCGCGTAGCCCGGGAGCTGCGCGAGCGTGATGAGGAGCGTGTACTCGAACGACCGCACGAGCGAGAAGCCCTGCGCGACGAGCAGCGTCGGCAGCCAGATGAACGCGCCGTAGTAGGCGAAGTTGACGCAGAACCACACGATCCAGAGGGAGAGCGTGCGGCGGCGGAGGCGGGCGCCGAAGAGGCGCTCGCGGGGCGCGGCGTCGGCGTCGGCGGCGTCGGTGTCGTCCCTCGGATCCGGTGCCAGCTCGGCCGGGCTGTCGGCCCCGGGCGCGGGCGTCCTGCCGGCCGCCGCCTCCAGCCCGCGCACGACGCGCTCCGCCTCCGCGTGCCGCCCCTTCGACTCGAGGAACCGCACCGACTCCGGGAGCCGCAGCCGCACGACGATCGCCCAGACGGCGGGCACGGCGCCGAGCGCGAGCGCCCAGCGCCAGCCGTCGTCGCTCGCGGGGATCACCAGGTAGCCGATGAGGGCCGCGGCGGTCCAGCCGACGGCCCACGCCGACTCGAGGATCACGATGACGCGGCCCCGGATCCTGGCGGGCGCGAACTCGCTGACGAGCGTCGACGCGACGGGCAGCTCGGCGCCGAGCCCCAGGCCCACGACGAAGCGCAGCGCGATGAGCGCGCCCACCGACACCGCCAGCGCCGAGACGCCGGTGGCCACGCCGTAGACGAGCAGCGTGAGGGCGAAGACCTGGCGGCGGCCGATGCGGTCCGCGACCAGGCCGCCGACGCTCGCGCCGATCGCCATGCCGAGGAACCCGGCGGAGGCGACGAGGCCGAGCTGGCCCGCATCCGCCTCCCACACCACGGCCAGCTGCGCGATGACGAACGAGATGAGGCCCACGTCCATCGCGTCGAGCGCCCAGCCGACGCCGCTGCCGCCGAGGATGCGCGAGTGCGCGCGGGTCCAGGGCAGGCCGTCGAGGCGCTGGGCCCGGGTGGGCCGGGAAGTGGTCGTGGTCATGGTCCTGGCCTCCGGGTGGCGCTCGGGGATCGCGCGCCTCGCGGGGGAGGAGGAGGCGCTCGCGGTGGATCGAGCGTAGCGCCGGCGGCAGGGGCCGGGCGGGCCGCGGCGGGCGGCCCGCCCCGACGTCAGAGCCCCCGCACGCGCTCCGCGAGCCGCTCGAAGGCGGCCGCGTGGATAACCCGCAGCGCCTCCCACGACGCCGTCATGTCGACGCGCTCGGGATCCGCGACCACCTCGGCGAAGCCGTGCTGCGCGCGCGGCACCGCGTCGCCCGGCAGTACGAGCGACTGGATGAAGGCGCCCGTGTCCTCCGAGAAGGTGAGCGTGTGGCTGGCGACGTTGCGGTGCCAGTCGTCCGACGGCCACGACAGGAACGCGACGTGGCGGGGCGCGACGCCCGTCTCGGCGGCCGAGACGTAGCTGCCGTAGTGCTCCTCGCCGGGCGAGAGGATCTTGTAGGAGCCGTTGTCGAGGTACACGAGCAGCGCCTCGTCGAAGGGCTTCTCGCCGAACATGGCCGTGTAGCGGAGCGCGTGCACGAGCACGGGCGTGCCGAGCGGCACGTGGAGCGCGGCGGCCGGCGTGGCGGTCGGCGTCGCGACGGACGACGGGACGGCGGGCTGCAGGAACTCCTCGTCGGTCACGGGCGCGCCCCACCCGGTCGCGGCGACGGGGTCGTCGCCGTCCTCCAGCACCGCGATGTGCTCCATCGGCGCGTGGGCCGTGGCGCCGTGCCAGTGCTCCTCGCCGGCCTCGATGTACACGGATCCGCCGGGTGCGACCTCGACGACGCCGCCGTCGCGCGTGCCCACCCGGGCGATGCCGGACGTGACGTGCAGGGTCTGCCCGAGGACGTGCGAGTGCCACACGGTGCGGGCGCCCGGGGCGAAGGAGACGGCCGCGACGACCGCGCGCTGGTCGGCGGTCTGCGGGGTGGAGAGCCAGCGGAGGCGGACCTCGCCGGTGAACTGGTCGGCGGGCATCGTGACGGCGGCGGTCTCGGCCTGGACGCGCATGCGGTGTCCTCTCTGTCGGGCACGCGGGTGCCCGGGTCGTGGAACGGGGAGCCCCGGCGCGGTGTCGCGTCGGGGCACCGGCATCCTCCCGCGCGGGCGGCGGGGGACGCGGCCGGGCGTCCCCAGGCGCCGGTCGGCGTCGCGACCATCCGCGGGCGCCCGCCGCTCAGCCGAGCGCCTCCGGGGCGCGGAAGAAGTCGCGCTCGTACTCCGCCGACACGCGGGCCGCCGCGAGCATATCCGGGCGCCGCAGCGGACCCGCGAGCACCGCGGCCTCGTCCACCAGCTCGCACGCGCGCCGGGTGGCCTCGGCGAAGGCCGGATCCGCGTACGTCGCCAGCCATGCGCCGTACGGGTGCGCGCCGCCGGCCGCCGTCGCCGCGTCGCCCACGGCGCGGAGCCGCGTCCCGACGTCGGCGTAGATCGTGTAGCAGGGCAGCAGGGAGGCGACCAGCACGGCGTAGTCGCTCGTGGCGGCGTGCGCGAGGAGGTGGTCGACGTACGCGCGCGTCACGGGTCCGGCGACCATCGGCGCCGGGTGCCGGGACAGCCACTCCGCGTGCAGGGCTGACTCCGCCGCGATCGCGTCGGCCGCCGCGCGGGCCCACACGACCTGCGCGTCCGGCGTCGGCGCGAGCTGGCTCGCCCGCGCGAGCACGCGGGAGTACGCGCGCAGGTAGATCGCGTCCTGCGCGAGGTAGTGCGAGAACCACGCCTCGGGCAGGGTGCCGTCGCCGAGGCGGCGGACGAAAGCGAGGTCGTCGATCTCCCGGCGCAGGTCGGCGGATCCCGCCCACATCTCCTCCGCGATCGATCCCGCGTGCGTGCCGGCCGCGTCCCACAGCGCGCGCAGGTGGTCGAGCGGGCCGGCGCCGGATCCGACCTCGAGCTCGTCCGCGTGCGCGAGCGATCCCGTCAGCCACGACTTCGCCTCCGTGAGCGCGGCCAGCCAGTCGCCGCGGCGCGGGTGCAGGGTCGCGAGCGCGCTGGAGAGGGAGCAGCCGGTGCCGTGCGTGCTCGTCGTGGCGATGCGCGGGCCGTCGACGATCGCGACGGTGGGGTCGGCGACGGCATCCGCGTCCGGTGCGGCGCGCCGGCCGGGCGTCACGAGCGCGTCCGGGCAGTCGTCCGCGCGGAGGTGGCCGCCCTTCACGACCACGCGCACGCCGTGGCGGCGCGCCAGTTCGCGGCCCTGAGCGAGCGCCGCGTCCCACCCGTCGGCATCGGGCGCGTCGAGGAGCGCGGCGAGCTCGGGCAGGTTCGGGGTGACGACGTCGACGAGCGGCAGCAGGCGCCGGAGCGCCGCGGTCGCGTCGGCGTCGAGCAGCGCGTCGCCGGACTGCGCGACCATCACCGGATCCAGCACCACGACCGGCGGACGCACCGCGCGCAGCCAGTCGGCCACCTCGTCGACCACGGCGGCCGAGCCGAGCATGCCGATCTTCACGGCGTCGATCACGACGTCGTCCGAGACCGCGTCGAGCTGCGCGCGGAGGAACGCGACGGGCGGCACGTGGATCTCCCGCACGCCCCTCGTGTTCTGCGCCACGAGCGCGGTGACGACGGCCATGCCGTAGCCGCCGTTCGCCGCGATGGACTTGAGGTCGGCCTGGATCCCGGCGCCGCCCGTGGGATCCGTGCCCGCGATGCTGAGGACGCGGGGGACGCGGGTGGGCTCGGCCGCCACGGGGCGCGCGACGGGCTCGGGGCTCGTCGCGTCGGCGGGATGACCGCCCGTCCCGACGGGATCCGTCGCCTCGGACTCCCTCGTGCGCGCCGAGGCGTCCGGCTCCGAGGTCGCACCCGCGCGCACCCGCGCCCACGCCTCCACCAGCTCCCGCGCCGCCGCCTCCGGGTCCTCGGCGGCGCAGATCGCCGACACGACGGCCGTCCCCGCCCCGCCCGCCGCGGCGATCGCGGCGACGTCGCCCACGTCCACGCCGCCGATCGCGACGCACGGCACGGGGGAGAGGCCCGCGATGATCCCGAAGCCGTCGTGCCCGAGCGGCGCCGGGTGGTCGGGCTTGGTGGTCGTGGGGCGGATCACGCCGACGCCGAGGTAGTCGACCGTGCCGGTCGGCAGCGCGCGCACCGCCTCGACGTGGGCCGGCGCGTTCGCGGTGAGGCCGAGCACGAGGTGCCGGTCGGGGCTCGCGGCGTCGAGCATCCGCCGCACGAGGTCGGCCGGCACGTCGGACTGGCCGACGTGCACGCCGTCGACGCGGGCGCCGTGCGCGAGGGCGGCGAGGACCACGTCGACGCGGTCGTCGACGACCAGCAGCGGGCGCGCGGCGCCGGGATGCGCGGCCGCGTGGGCGTCGATCGCGTCGGCCGCCTGGACCACGGTCGCCAGCAGCTCGGCCGCGCTGGCGTGCTTGTCGCGGATCTGCACGGCCGTCGCCCCGCCCGCCACCGCCGCGGCGACGACCGCGGGCACGCCGCGCGCGCCGCAGAGGCCGGGGTCGGTGACGAGGTAGACGGAGAGGTCGAGCCCGCTCACGAGAGGCGCTCGTGCTGGGCGACCAGCTCGGGCGTGACGGCGTCGAGCGCATCGAGCAGCGCGACCGCGAACGACCCGGGACCGCGCGCCCCCTCGGCGGCGATCTCGGCCGCGATCGTGTAGACGCTCGTCGCGGCGACGGCGGCCCGCAGCGGATCCGGATCCGTCGACGCGAACGCCGCCATCACGGCCCCGAGCGCGCAGCCGCCGCCCGTCACCTTCGTGAGCCACGCGTCGCCCGTGTGCACGCGCACGAGCCGGGTGCCGTCCGTGATGTGGTCGATGGGCCCCGAGACCGCGACGACCGTGCCGTAGGTGCGCGCGAGGAGCGTCGCGGCGTCGAGCGCCTGCTCCACGTCGTCGGTCGCGTCGACCCCGCGCCCGCCGGCGCCGCCGGTCGCGAGCGCGATGATCTCCGACGCGTTGCCGCGCACGACGGTGGGCGACAGCGCCACGAGCTCGTGCGCGAGCCGCGTGCGCACGGGCAGGGCGCCGACCGCGACGGGATCCAGCACCCACGGCGTCCCCGCCTCGCGCGCCGCGTGGGCCGCCTCGACGGCGGCCTCCCGCTGCTCCGCGTGCGGCGTCCCGAGGTTGACCAGCAGGCCCGACGCGATGCGCGCGAACGGCCCGGCCTCGGTCGGCACGTCCGTCATCGCGGGGGCGGCGCCCAGCGCGAGGAGGACGTTCGCGGTGAAGCCGGTGACCACAGCGTTGGTGATGCACTGCACGAGCGGCACGCGCTCCCGCAGTAGGCGGAGGAGGTCCGCCGAGGCGGTGCCCGTCCCCGTGGTCTCGTGGGTGGATGGGCGCGCAGCGCTCATGGTGACATCCCTCCGCCGGTGCGAACCGGATCAGGTGCGACGGGTCTCATCTCAGCCCTCGTGGGCACCCCGTGTCAGGGATCCACCCTAGGGGAGACGCGTCGCACCCGCCGGTCGACCGGCGACGGGAGGCCTGCCGCGCGCTAGGCGAGCCCCGCCACGTCGAGCACCCACGCGTAGTCGGAGGCGCGCTCGCGCCACGCGTCGTAGCGGCCCGACTTGCCGCCGTGGCCGGCCTGCATCTCGGTGCGCAGCAGGACGGGCGCGCCGACCTCGCGGAGGCGGGCCGTCCACTTCGCGGGCTCGACGTAGAGCACGCGCGTGTCGTTGAGGCTCGTGACCGCGAGGATCCGCGGGTACTCCACGCCCTCGCGCACGTTCTCGTACGGCGTGTACGACTTCATGTACGCGTACACCTCGGGGTCGTGCAGCGGGTCGCCCCACTCGTCCCACTCGATCACGGTGAGCGGCAGCGACGGGTCGAGGATGCTCGTGAGCGCGTCCACGAACGGCACGCCCGCGAGGATCCCGGCGAACCGGTCGGGCGCGATGTTCGCCACGGCGCCCATCAGGAGGCCGCCGGCGCTGCGGCCCTCGGCGACCAGCTCCTCCGGGCTCGTCCACCCGCGCGCGATGAGGTGGTCGGCCGCCGCCACGAAGTCGGTGAAGGTGTTCTTCTTGGTGAGCGTCTTGCCCTCGTCGTACCAGCGGCGGCCCATCTCGCCGCCGCCGCGCACGTGCGCGATGACGAACGCCATGCCCCGGTCGAGCAGCGACAGCCGCGCGATCGAGAACGACGGGTCGATGCTCGCCTCGTACGAGCCGTAGCCGTAGAGCAGGAGCGGCGCGGGCGTGCCCGGGTGCACGAGGCCGCGCTTGTAGACGACCGACAGCGGGATCTCGGTGCCGTCCTCGGCCGTCGCCCACTCGCGGGTCTGCACGTAGTCGTCGGGGTCGTACCCGCCGCGCACGGGCTGCTGCTTGAGGAGGCGGAGCTCGCGGGTCGCGAGCACGTAGTCGTAGGTGGTGGCCGGGGTCGCGAGGCTCGTGTAGCCGAGGCGGATGGTGGGCTGCGCGAACTCGGGGTTGCCCGCCGTGCCGACCGTGTAGATCGGCTCGTCGAACGCGATCTCGTGCAGCTGCTCGCCGTCCAGGACGCGGTCGAAGGGGATCACGCCGACGCGCGTGAGGCCCTCGCGGCGGTAGGAGACGACGACGTGGTCGGCGAACGCGCTGGCGTCCTCGAGGCGCACCTCGTCGTCGTGGGGGATGACGACCTGGCGGTCGGTCGTGGAGGTCGGGTCGTCGGCCGGCACGTCGATCAGCTCGAAGTTGGTGGCGCCGTCGTTGTGCAGGATGAGGAGGCGGTCTGACCCGTCGATGACCGCGTGGTCGACGTCGTACTCGACGCCGTGCCGGCGCGGCCACACCGGGCGGAACGCGCCCGTCGGATCGCCGGCGTCGAGCAGCAGCACCTCGGTCGTGATCTTCGACCCCACCTCGATCACGAGGTACTGGCGGCTGCGGGTCATGCCGAAGCCCACGAAGTAGCTCTCGTCGGGCTCGGTGAAGACCTTCACATCCTGGGACGCGGGCGTGCCGACGCGGTGGCGCCACACGGTGTCGGGGCGCCAGGCGTCGTCGACCGTGACGTAGAAGAGGTGGTCGCCGTGCGCCGAGAAGGTCGCGCCGTGGCTGGTGCCGGGGATCTCGTCGGCGAGGTCCTCGCCCGTGGCCAGGTCGCGGATCCGGAGCGTGAACCGCTCGTCGCCCTCGGTGTCGGTCGAGTAGGCGAGGAGCGATCCGTCGGGGCTCACCTCGAACGCGCCGAGCGAGAAGAACTCGTGGCCGTCGGCCTCGACGTTGGAGTCGAGCAGGATCTGCTCGCCGGCCGTCGCGGCGCCGTCAGAGGCGGGCTCGATGGTGGGCGGGGTCCAGTCGTCGGGTCCGGCGACGGGACGACGGCAGCGGATCGCGTACTGCGAGCCCTCGACCGTGCGGGCGTAGTACCACCAGTCGCCCTCGCGGACGGGGACGGAGAGGTCGGTCTCCTGCGTGCGGTCCTTGATCTCCGTGAACAGCTGCTCGCGCAGCGGCTCCAGGTGCGCGGTCGCCCCTTCCGTGTACGCGTTCTCGGCCTCGAGGTGCGCGATCACGTCGGCGTCGTCCTTGTCGCGCAGCCACTCGTAGCGGTCCACGAACGTGTCGCCGTGGAACGTGCGCTCGATCGGGCGCTGGTCCGCTGTGGGAGGGACGGCGGGGGAGTCGGATGCGGGGGAGGAGACGGCCGGGACGGCGGGGTCGGTCATCCCGCCAGCCTACCGACGGGCGCTCGGCGCGCCCCGGCCGGCCCGGCGGATCCGGGGACGAGCGCCCCGGCCCGCGCGGCGGATCCGGGGACGAGCGCCCCGCCCGTCCCCGCGGATCAGGAGCTGAGCGGCCCGGCCTCGCGCGGCCCGGTCGCGCCCGGCGTGGTCACGGCGCCGAGCGTGCTCGACCGGGTCGCGAGGCGCGCGACGGCCTGCAGCGGGATCGACAGCCAGCCCGGCCGGTTGCGCACCTCGTAGATCGCCTCGTACACGGCCTTGTCGATCTCGAACGCGTCGAGCAGGGCCCGGTTCGCGCGGAGGTCGGTGCCGGAGCGGGCGATGTACCCGTCGACGAAGGCGCGGCGGGCGGCGGACGCCCACGCGGCCGCCGACTTGCCGGGGTGCGCGAGCGCGTAGGACCCGGCGACGTAGTCGAACGAGCGGAGCATGCCGGCCACGTCGCGGAGCGTGACGTCGGGCAGCGAGCGCTCGTGCATGGGCCGGAGCGGCTCGCCCTCGAAGTCGAGGAGGACCCAGCCGCGGTTCGGCACCGAGAGCACCTGGCCGAGGTGGTAGTCGCCGTGGATGCGCTGCAGCTTCGGCCATTCGCCCTTCTCGGCGGCGTCGTACACGCTCGCGATGGCGTCGTGGAACGCGGCGATCTCGGGGACCTCGCGCTCGGCCGTCGCGTGGCGGCGGCGGAAGCTGACCATGATCCCCTCGATGACGTCGGGCGTGGCCTCGACGGTGGGGAGCGCGGCGGCGAGCGTGGCGTGCACGTCGGCGGTCGCCTCGCCGAGCGCGCGGGCCTCGGCCTGGAAGTCGGCGTCGGCCTCGGCGGCGCGGAGCGCGACCCGCCAGGCGTCGGTGACGCCCGGGAGGAACTCCTGCGCGAAGGCGACGTGCCCGATGGCGCGTCCCTCCTCGCGGCCGGAGTCGCTCCACTCGGCGAGGACGCTGCCCATGGTCTGCGGCACGAGCCGGGATCCGGCGCCCGCGATGGCGGACTGCAGCACGACGTCGGGGTTCTCGCCGTGGTGCAGCGCGCGGAAGACCTTGACGATCATCGGGTTGATGGCGTGGCCGTCGGCCGAGACCATGTCGTAGATGATCGACGTGTTCGACTGCTCGCCCGAGAGCACGTGCGATCCGACGACGGTCGCGATCTCGACGCCCGGCTGGCGCTGGCCGCGCGCGGTCGCGCCGAGCGAGGTCTCGTCGACGTCGGCCTCGCGGTCGTCGAGGATCGTGCGGATGAGCGCCCACGCGTACGCGGGGTCGTGCGGTCCGTCGTAGACGTGCAGCTCGACGCCGTCGTCCTCGACGGTGGTGCCGATGTGGAAGGGCTTCAGCTCCTCCAGCGGCGCCTGCCGGTAGGTGAGCGGCACCTGGTACAGCACGGGCTTCGCGCTGCCGTGGTCGATGATCAGGTGCGTCTCGATGCGGGCGAACCAGCCCTCGTCGCTGAAGCTCCAGCCGCCGATGCGCTCGAGGCGGGGCTCGGTGCCCTTGGAGGCGAACCAGCGCTGCTCGCGCATCCAGGCGGCCAGGAAGTCGGGGATCTCGCTGAGGTCGTGGTGCTGCATGTCAGGCCACCTTCGCGGTCACGTCGGCGAGCGACGGGTTGGTGGCGGACGAGCCGTCCGGGAAGAGCACGGTCGGCACGGTCTGGTTGCCGCCGTTGATGGCCGCGACGAGCTCGGCGGTGCCGGGCACCTGCTCGATGTCCACCTCGTCGTAGCCGATGCCGGCCCGATCGAGCTGGGACTTCAGCCGGCGGCAGTAGCCGCACCAGGTGGTGGAGAACATCGTGATCCGCCCGGGGGCAGGTACGTAGGAGGAGGTCTCGGGCGCCATGGTGCTCACCCTACGCGCCGTTCTCCCCGCCGACCCGGGATCCGCGACGCGTGAGCGGGCGCCCGGCGCGTCGTGGATCCGCGGGTGCGGTCCCGGTCAGGGCCGCATGCGCCTCAGCCGAGGAGCGAGCGCTCGAACCACGCGTTGCGGAACTTCGCCGTGGGATCGAGGCGCTCGGCGAGGGCCAGGAAGTCGCCGGATCGCGGGTACAGCGGCGCGATGTCGGCCGCGGTCGCGGTGAAGACCTTGCCCCAGTGCGGGCGCGCGCCGAAGGGCCGGATGGCCGCCTCGAGCTCCACGAGCACCGCCTCGACGGCCTCCTGCTCGCGCTTCCACGTGAAGTGCAGGCCGATCGTCGTCTGCCCGTTCTGGGGGCTCAGCCACAGGCTGTCCTCGGCGACGGCGCGCAGCTCGCAGACGAGGAGGATCGGGCGGATCCGGTCGCCCATGGCGCGCAGCGCCCGCACGGCCTCGACCGCCCGGTCGAGCGGCACGTGGAACTCCGACTGGATCTCCTCGCCGTCGCTCGGCGTGAAGCCCATCTTGAAGTGGGAGAGGCGGTCGGACCAGAGGCCGACGACCCCGAGCTGCGAGGTGCTGTTCACCGGATCGAGCCCCAAGATCGGGTGGCGCTCCTCGGTCGCGGCGGGCGCCCCGAAGTAGTCGGCCATGACGACCTCGTCCTCGGGCTGGCCGTCGACGTCGAGCTGCACGCGGCTCTTCAGCCACACCTGGTCGGTGGCCTCGCCGAAGCGCGTGAAGACGCTGACGCTGTACGCGCCGCCGAAGACGTCCTCGAGGTTCTCGTCGAACGCGTCCCAGGGGAGGCCCTCGAAGACGCGCTGGCGCACGAGGTAGGCGGGCTCGACGTCGAGCGTCACGCGCGTGACCACGCCGAGCGCGCCGAGGCCCACCACGACGCCGTCGAAGTCGTCGTCCCCGCGGCGGTACGTGACCGTCTCGCCGTCGGCGGTGATCAGCTCCAGCGCCGCGACGGCCGTGCCGAGGTTGCCGTTGCCGATCCCGGATCCGTGCGTCGCCGTCGCGATGGCGCCGCCGACCGAGATGTGCGGCAGCGAGGCGAGGTTGTGGATCGCGAGGCCCTCCTCGCCGAGGAGCTCGGCGAGCTTCCCGTAGGCGAGGCCCGCGGAGAAGGTGGCGGTGCTGGCGTCGCGGTCGATCACGAGGTCGGCCGGCAGCTCGGCGAGCGAGACCAGCACCTCGGAGTCGGCGATGTCGTTGAACGAGTGGCGGGAGCCCAGCACGCGGATCCGCGTCGCCTCGCGGACGATGGTCCGCAGCTCCTCGACGCTCGTCGGCGTGCGGACCTCGCCGGCCTTGTACGCGTAGTTGCCGGCCCAGTTGGTGCCTGCGGTGCCCTGCTCGATGGTGTCGGTCATGCGTCCTCCTCGCGCCCGCCATCGGACGCCGTCGTCTCCAGCTTGCTCGCCCTCCGGGGAGAAGGGCGGGCGCCGGGCCGCCCCGATGGGCGACCCGGTGCCGCTCCGCGTCAGCGGCTGCGGATGGTGAGCTCCAGCGTGCGGGCCGAGGGCCACAGCTGGTGCTCGGGCAGCACGTCGAGCCCGCACGCGCGCGAGCCGAGCCCGTGCTGCGCGGCGTCGATGTACAGGTGCACCGCCTCGCTCGCGGGGAGCTCGTGCGGGTGCGCCGCGCGGTCGAGCTCCTGCGGCGTGTGCCGGGAGGCCGTGAAACCGGGGCGGCGGCCCGCGGTGTCGGGGGCGGCGTGGATCACGATGCCGCCCTCGCCGTCGAACGTGCCGAGCTCCAGCTCCCGCAGGTCGCTGCGGTGGCCGGTCTCCTGCGGCCGCGAGTACACGGCGCCGAGGTCGTCGACGAGCGACGAGAACCGGCCGACGAGCGCCGCGCGGCGCGAGTCGGGGTACGACTCGAACGGGCCGGTGCCGAACCACTCCGCGTTCGTGACGCTCGCGGGCAGGTCGATGCGGATCCCGACCCGCGGCCACGTGATGGCCCAGCCGGCGCTCGGCACGATGTCGACGCGCAGGCCGAGCGCGCCGTCGGCGCCCTCGGTCCAGCAGTACGTGGTGTCGACCGAGTCGAACGACTGCGCGGCGCTCGTGCGCACGACGACCGTGAGCGAGCCCGAGCCGGCCTTCACCGAGCGGACCCGGTGGGTCAGCCGGTCGAGGCCGGCCTGCCGCCAGCGCGCCTCGCTCGACGGGCCGGGGACGCCCTTGCCGAAGGTGAGGCGCGGATCCGCCAGCTCGTAGGAGCCGCTGCTGTCGCTGCGGTCGTTGTCGGTGGGCGCGCGCCAGAGCTCCAGGCGCGGGCCGTCGACCTCGAGGCCGCCGAGGCGCACGAGGCGGCCGGTGGCGAGGTCGAACTCGCCGTCGCCGAGGGTGAGGCGCGTGGCGCCGGCGTCCGGCAGCACGTCGTCGTCGGCGTCGACCCAGCGCGCGGGCACGGCGGGGCGGGGCGCGGCGGTGAGGTCGAACTGCTCGACGGCGACCACGTGGCCGGCCTCGGCCCACGGCTCGTCGTCGCGGAGGATCGCCTGCACCGTGAGCCAGACCTCGGGTGCCCGGCCCGCGGAGCCGTCGCCCGCGAGGTCGCCCGCGTCGAGCGCGTCGGCGGGCAGCGAGATCCGCACGGTGTCGCCGGCCGCGACGGGCTCGACGTCGAGGACGCCGGTCGCGATGTCGTCGCCGTCGACCGCGAGCACCCAGACGAGGCTCGCGAGCGCCGTGGAGATCGAGTGGTAGCGGCTCTCGACGACGAGGGACGCGGATCCGCCCTCCCGCTCGAGCCGGAACGCGATCGGCTGCACGACGGCCTTGTACTCGGCGAGGCCGGGCGTGGGGGTGTCGTCGGGGAGGACCATGCCGTCCATCACGAAGTTGCCGTCGTGCACGACCTCGCCGAAGTCGCCGCCGTAGGCGTAGAACGCCTCGCCGTCCGCGGTCTCGGTGAGGATGCCGTGGTCGCGCCACTCCCACACGAACCCGCCGTGCAGGCGCGGGTAGCGGAGCACGAGGTCCTCGTACTCGGCGATCTGGCCGGGGCCGTTGCCCATGGCGTGCACGTACTCGCAGAGGATGAAGGGCTTGGTGCGCTGGCGCATGCCCTCACCGGGCGTGCAGCCGAGCAGGTCGCCCGGGATCTCGTCGCTGCCGATGGACTCGGTCTCCTGCAGGTTCGAGTACATGCGCGAGTAGACGTCCGTGTACTCGCCCGTGTAGTCGCCCTCGTAGTGCACGGGGCGGCCCGGGTCGCGGCGGTGCACCCACGCCGACATGGCGGCCAGGTTCCGCCCGGTGCCCGCCTCGTTGCCGAGGGACCACATGACGATGGAGGGGTGGTTCTTGTCGCGCTCCACGGTGCGCTCGATGCGGTCGAGGTAGTGGTCGGCGAAGCGCGGGTCGTCGCTGGGGTTGCCGACCCAGCCGCCGAACTCGAAGCCGTGGGTCTCGAGGTCGCACTCGTCGATGACCCAGAAGCCGAGCTCGTCGGCGAGGTCGAGCACGCGCGGGTGCGGCGGGTAGTGGCTCGTGCGGATCGCGTTGACGTTGTGCTGCTTCATCAGCAGCATGTCGGCGCGCGCGTGCTCCTCGTCGAAGACGCGGCCGCGCTCGGGGTGGGCCTCGTGCCGGTTGACGCCGTGGAAGACCACGCGGCGGCCGTTGACGAGGAACCGGTCGCCCTCGATCCGCACGGTGCGGAAGCCGAGGCGGATGGAGAGCGCCTCCGCGTTGGTGCGGAGGAAGCCCTGGTACTGCGTGGGGCTCTCGGCGCTCCACGGCTCGACGTGGTCGACGTGCACGGGGGCGACGTCCGCCGGGGTGTCCCACGTGACGTGGATCCCGAGGGCCTCGACCTCCATGGTCACGGGGAACGCGCTCGGCTCGGCGACGACCTCGACGTGCACGGTGCCCGCGCCCGTCTCGTGGTCGTACTCGGCGCGGGTCCACGCGTCGTCGATGCCGCCCTGGGGCCGGCCGAGGAGCGTGACGTCGCGGAAGATGCCGGGCAGCCACCACTGGTCCTGGTCCTCCAGGTAGCTGGCGATCGACCACTGGTGCACGCGCACGGCCAGCACGTTGACGCCCGGGCGGAGGAACGCGGTGACGTCGAACTCGTGCGAGAGGCGCGAGCCCATCGCGGTGCCGACCGCGTCGCCGTTCAGCCACACCTGGAACGCCGACTCGACGCCCTCGAAGCGCAGCACGACGCGCTCGAGCGACTCCCAGTCGGTGGGCACGTCGACCTCGACGCGGTGGTCGCCCGTGGGGTTCTCGTCGGGCACGAACGGCGGCTCGACGGGGAACGGGTACTGCACGTTCGTGTAGGCGGGGAGGCCGAAGCGGCCGTCCTGGCCGAGCACCCAGTGGCTCGGCACGGGGATCTCGTCCCAGCCGGAGTCGTCGAAGGCGGGGTCGGCCATCTCGTCGGAGAGGCCGCGCGGGGTGGGGGAGAGACGGAACCGCCAGTCGCCGTTCAGCACGATGCGGGGGGCATCCGAGTGCAGGCAGGAACGGGGGCGGCGGGCGGGACCGGTCGTGGGGGCGAAGTCCTCGAAGTGGGGGAGGGCGTGCGTCATGGGCTTCCTTGCGCGTGGGCGGGCGCGGCGACGTGCCGCGCATCCATCATCGTGGGTCGGGGGCTGCCTCGCCGAATGCGCGGACGGCCGGGCAGGTCGCCCCGCCCGGCCGTCCGCGATCCGTGCGCGGGCGGGTCAGCCCTTCACGGCACCGTCCGTGAGCCCGCCCCGCCAGAAGCGCTGGAGCACGATCATCGCGGCGATGAGCGGGATGATCGAGACGAGCACGCCGCCGGTGGTGAGCTGGTAGAACTCGGGCAGCCGGTCGACCTGGCTGCGCCAGTTGTTGAGGCCGAGCGTGATCGGGTACAGCTTGTCGTCGGCCAGCATGATCAGCGGCAGGAAGTAGTTGTTCCAGATGCCGACGAGCTGGAAGAGGAACACCGTCACGAGCGCGGGCGTCATGGAGCGGAGCGCCAGCGTGTGGAAGATCCGCAGCTCGCTCGCCCCGTCGATCCGGCCCGACTCGATCACCGCGTCCTCCACCGACGCCTGCGCGTAGATCCGGCAGAGGAACAGGCCGAACGGCGAGACGAGCGACGGGATGAGCACCGACCAGTACGTGTTCGCGATCCCCATGCTGCTGAACAGGAGGAACAGCGGCAGCGCGGTGGCGGTGCCCGGCACGAGCACGCCGCCGAGGATGGTGCCGAACACGATGTTCGATCCCCGGAACCGGTACTTCGCGAGCGCGTACCCGCCGGCGGCGGCGAAGTACGTCGCGACGAGCGCGCCCACCCCGGCGTAGAGCACCGAGTTCATGAACCAGCGCACGAAGATGCCGTCGTCGTACGTGAACACCATGGTGAGGTTCTGCCAGAGGTTCATGTTCGCGAACAGGAACCCGTTGGTGCTGAACAGGTCGGCCGTCGTCTTCGTGGCCGCGACCACGACGTAGTAGACGGGCACGAGGAAGTACAGCGCGACGAGCGTGAGGACCGCCGTCACGATGATCCGCGTGGCCGGCTTCGACCCGGCGCCCGCGGTCTGCCCGGCCTTCGAGGGCCGGCTCACCTTCGCCTCGGCGGCCTGCGCGAGGCGCTTCTGCTCGGCCTTCTCCCCGGCGCTCTCGCCGGTGGTCGGTCGGATCTCCGTGGCGGTCATGCGCGCGCCTCCTTCTTCGTCGCGGCGGCGGCTTCCCGCTCCTCCTTGGGCTTCCTGTTGGTCAGCCCCAGGAACACGAACGAGAGCACGAACGCGGCCAGGGCGATGATCACCGACTGCGCGGCGGCCACGCCGTAGTCGTTGTACGAGAAGGCGGTCGTGTACGCCGACAGGTTCGGCGTGTACTGCGTGTCGATCGCCGGGGCGGAGGTGGCGAGCACCTGCGGCTCCGCGAACAGCTGCAGCGTGCCGATGATCGAGAAGACGCTCGCGAGGATGAGGGCCGGCCGGATCAGCGGCAGCTGGATCGACATGGCGGTGCGCCAGGCGCCCGCCCCGTCGATCCGCGCGGCCTCGTAGACGTCCCCGGGGATCGACTTCAGCTGGGCGATGATGATGAGCATGTTGTAGCCCGTGTAGGTCCAGGTCACGATGTTCGCGATGGACCACAGCACGGTGCCGGCGCCGAGGAAGTCGAGCTGGATCCCGAACATCTGGCCGATGTCGATGATCGGCGACAGGCCCGGGATGTAGAGGAAGCCCCAGAGGATCGTCGCGATGACGCCCGGCACGCCGTACGGCATGAAGTACGCCGCCCGGAAGAACTGGGGCCACTTCGCCGACGCCGACTCGAG
>Ga0308163_10000929_pt1 | contig 38569 bp, 34 predicted proteins | sample PhyTR1_FD_201037 | JGI IMG/M metagenome (GOLD analysis project Ga0308163, IMG submission 201037) | Phyllosphere microbial communities from UC Gill Tract Community Farm, Albany, California, United States - DLSLT.R1 | ecosystem: Host-associated > Plants > Phyllosphere > Unclassified | place: USA... | reverse complement strand
GAATGCCGCCCAGACCAAGCTCCCACAGGTGGAGTGTCAGCCGCGAAAATGTTGCTGACCTGCCGCATTCGCCACTGTCGTAACCTCCAGCAGCTCCCACAGGGTGCGCGGCAGGTCCGGGTTTATGCGATATGTCCAGGAAACCCTTATCTGTTTTATGCGTTGCCACGAAGCATGGGTACAAACCCAATACCTGTGGGAGACGTCCGAGGTTACGAGGGCAGCGAATGCGGTGTGTCATTCACCGACGATGTCGCTGCCCCACCACATTCGTCGGAATGCCGCCCAGACCAAGCTCCCACAGGTGGAGTGTCAGCCGCGAAAATGTTGCTGACCTGCCGCATTCGCCACTGTCGTAACCTCCAGCAGCTCCCACAGGGTGCGCGGCAGGTCCCGGGTTACGCGATCTGTCCAGGAACCTTTCAGCTGCTTGATGCGTGCCACGACGCATGGGTACAACCCAATACCTGTGGGAGACGTCCGAGGTTACGAGGGCAGCGAAGAGGGTGTCATTCACCGATGATGTCGCTGCCCCACCGCATTCGCGAGCATGCTCGCTCCCGCAGGTGTGTCAGCCGAAAAAATGTCGTTGACCTGCCGCGTACATCTACGATGGAAGGGCAGCCGGGAATGTCACTCGAACCTTTAACCCGCGCTCCGCCCCGTCATGCAAGGTGATTTTCGCCAGATGCGCGCGGCAGATTTCGCCGACGATTGCCAGGCCGAGTCCCGAACCGGCGCTCTGCTGATTGCGCCGATAAAAACGCTCGAACACGCGATCGCGCTCGTGCAGCGGAATACCCGGCCCGTCATCCTCGACTTCAAGCACGCAGGGCGCATGCACCCTTAACACCACGTCGCCACCGGGTGGCGTGTGTGCGAGGGCGTTGTCCACCAGGTTGCTCAGCAGTTCGTTGAGCAAGGTCGGCTCGCCGCGCATCCAGACCGGCTCATCGGCTTCCAGGGCCAGGGCCACGCCTCGGGCATGGGCCAGCGGCGCCATGGCCATGCCCAACTCCCGCGCGAGCTGGCTCAGATCCAGCAACTGCGCCCCGCCCTCTGCAATCGCACGGGCACCGTTTTCGATACGCGCCAGCGACAGCAACTGATTGGCCAGGTGCGTCAGCTTGTCCGTTCCCATGGCCGCGCTTTCCAGCGTGCTGCGCCAAGCCGCCGGCTCCTGATCACGCAGCCCCAATTCGACCCTCGCCTTGAGCGCAGCCAACGGCGTGCGCAGCTCATGGGCGGCATCGGCGATGAACTGCGCCTGACGCTCGAACTGCATGCGCAGGCGCTCGGTGAAATGGTTAAGCGAGATGACCAGCGGGCGCAGTTCGTGCTGCACCTCGACCATGGGTAACGAGCGTAAATCGTCGGGCTCGCGCTCCTCCACGGCCGTGCGCAAGCGATCCAGCGGCCGCAGTGCGGCGCTCACGGTAAACCACACCAGCAGCAACGCGCCGCTGCCGAGCATGCCCAGCCGCAACAGCGTATCGGCCATCAGGCCCCGCGCCATGCTTACCCGTTGCTCCTCGGTCTCGGCTACGCGGATTTCGGCTATACCGTTCATGTTCGGTTCGCTCACCGCCTTGAGCAGGCTGACGACCCGTACATCCTGGCCCTGATAGCGCGCGCTGTAGAACTTGGCCAGCGCCGGGTAATCGTCGGTGCGCGGCGTGCCGGGTGGCGGCCCGGGGAGGTTTTCGTACCCCGAAATCAGCTTTTGGTTGATGTCGTTGACCTGGTAGTAGATCCGACCGGCGCTGTCATAGGCAAACGTATCGAGGGCGACGTAGGGCACGTCGGCGCTGAGGGTGCCATCGCGCTCAGACAATCCGGCCGCGATAGTCCGCGCCGAGGCCAGCAGCGTGCGGTCGTAGGCCGTGTCCGCTGCCTCGCGACCGTTCCAGTAGGCGCTCAGGCCGCTGGCGATCATCAACACCACCAGCAGCAATCCCAGGTTCCACAGCAGGCGCCAGCGCAGGCTGTTTTCCGCAGAAGGAAACGGATTAAGCATCCCGGCTTTCCAGCAAATAGCCCAGACCACGGAAGGTCACGATTCCGACCGGATGGCCGTCGAGCTTTTTGCGCAAACGGTGGACGTAGATTTCGATAGCGTCCGCACTGGCCTCTTCGTCCAGTCCGAACACCTGCGCCGCCAGTTGCTCCTTGCTCATCACCCGACCGGGGCGGGCGATCAGGGCTTCGAGGACCGACTGCTCGCGAGAGGTCAACGTCAGCACCTCGTCGCCTAAGGTGAAGCGCCGAGTGTCGAGGTCATACACCAGCACGCCACAGCGCTGCTGGCGTTCGCCGCCCAACACGCTGCGTCGCAACAACGCCTTTACCCGCGCTTCCAGCTCCGACAATTCGAAGGGTTTGGCCAGGTAATCGTCGGCCCCCAGATTCAGGCCGTGGACCCGATCCTTGACGTCACTGCGGGCGGTCAGCATCAAGACCGGGATGTTCTTGCCCCGCGCCCGCAGGCGCGCAAGCACCTCGAAACCGTCCATGCGCGGCAAACCGACATCGAGGATCGCCACCGCGTACTCTTCGCTGCCCAGGGCCAGATCAGCCGCCACGCCGTCATGCAGCACGTCCACAGTCAGCCCGCTGCCCTTGAGCGCCAGCGCGACGCTTTCAGCCAGTTGCAGATGGTCTTCGACGAGCAGGACACGCATCGACTTCTCCCGATTGAGGCGTTTGGTGGGGGCGGAGTTTACAGGCGCGCCGCCGTCTGTGAAGGCCTGAACACGTCAGGTAGCACCGCCGCGACCCGCATCGTATCCGGCGGGTACTCAATGAAAGGTAGTTGAAAGGTTGATGAAAGCTTCACGCAGTAGGATCCGGTTACGACTTGTTACGCTTGCCCTCATTCCGAGGTCCGTGACACGCAGGTCGTGACGAAAAACGCCTCGATGCGTTTTCAACAATAAAAACAATATCGGAGTCACCGGTGATGAGCTCACTGCAATCCTCGGCCACAGCGCCGTCTGAATCCCATTCTGTTTTGAGTACACTTCGCGGTTTTGCTGCGCGGTGCATCGTCACGTCCTCCTCACTGATTTCCACGCGTCCACGACGCCGTGGGACTCTTTGCCTGATCAAATAAACCGAACGTACCCAAAAACAACAACTCCGTTGGAGACTGACCATGAACCTATCGTTGCGCCGTATCAGCGTCGCCGCCAGCTGCATGCTGGTAGCCACCCAACTGTGGGCAGCCGAGCCCAATCGTCCTGAATGCATCGCGCCGGCATCACCGGGCGGCGGTTTCGACCTGACCTGCAAGCTGGCGCAGAGCGCACTGGTCAACGAGAAGATTCTGACCAAACCGATGCGCGTGACCTACATGCCCGGCGGTGTCGGTGCGGTGGCGTACAACGCCGTGGTCGCACAGCGTCCGGCGGACGCTGGCACGCTTGTCGCCTGGTCCAGCGGTTCGCTGCTGAACCTTGCCCAAGGCAAGTTCGGTCGGTTCGACGAAAACGCGGTGCGCTGGCTGGCGGCGGTCGGCACCAGTTATGGCGCCATCGCGGTGAAAGCCGATTCGCCCTACAAGAGCCTCGACGATCTGGTCAAAGCCCTGAAAGCCGACCCGAGCAAAGTGGTCATCGGTTCTGGCGGCACTGTCGGCAGTCAGGACTGGATGCAAACGGCACTGATTGCCAAAGCAGCCGGTATCAACCCGCGCGACCTGCGTTATGTGGCACTCGAAGGCGGCGGTGAAATCGCCACCGCCCTGCTTGGCGGGCACATCCAGGTCGGCTCGACTGACATCTCCGACTCCATGCCGCACATCCTCAGTGGCGACATGCGCCTGCTGGCAGTGTTCTCCGAACAGCGTCTGGACGAGCCGGAAATGAAGAACATTCCGACCGCCAAAGAGCAAGGCTACGACATCGTCTGGCCCGTGGTTCGTGGCTTCTACCTTGGCCCGAAGGTGACCGACGAGGAATACAACTGGTGGAAAGCAGCATTCGACAAGCTGCTGGCGTCGGAAGACTTCGCCAAGCTGCGTGACCAGCGCGAGTTGTTCCCGTTCGCTATGACCGGTGACGAGCTGGACAAGTACGTGAAGACCCGCGTGGGTGAATACAAAGTGCTGGCCAAGGAATTCGGCCTGATTCAGTGATTGAACCCCGTTAAGGGTTCTCGATTGGCTGACGTGAGGGTTGCGCCGCCTGCGCGGTGGCGCTACCCGGGAGCTTTCCATGGTCTTGCAACGCATTTTCGCCCTCGTGCTGCTATTGGCCTGTATCGGCCTGGCACTGATGGCCTGGCCTTATCAGGCACCGTTTTCCTACGAACCCGTCGGTCCGCGCGCGTTTCCGTTGCTGATGCTGGCGCTGATGGGCATTTCGCTGCTGTACATGGTGTTTCGCCCGACGCCGATCAAGCACGCCGAAGACGAGCCACCGCTGGACCGTCCGACGCTGATCAAGATCGCCGTGTGCACGGGTCTGCTGCTGATCTTTGCGGGCCTGTTCGAACCTCTGGGCTTTGTGTTGAGCAGCATGCTGATCGGTATTCCCATGGCGCGGCTTTATGGCGGTCGCTGGTTGCCCAGCGTCGTCGTCATCACGTTGATGAGCATCGGCCTATACCTGCTCTTCGACAAAGTAATGGATGTGCCCCTGCCACTCGGCGTGCTCGACGCTCTGGAGAACTGATATGGATACTCTCGGCTATCTCGGCCAGGGCTTCGGCGTCGCGCTGACCCCCTACAACCTGATCACCGCCCTTTCGGGCACGTTGATCGGCACCATCGTTGGCCTGCTGCCGGGCCTGGGGCCGATCAACGGCGTAGCGCTGCTGATCCCCATCGCCTTCGCCTTGGGCCTGCCGCCCGAATCGGCATTGATCCTGCTGGCAGCGGTCTATCTGGGTTGCGAGTACGGCGGGCGCATCAGTTCGATTCTGCTCAATATTCCGGGTGAAGCGTCCACCGTCATGACGACACTCGACGGCTACCCGATGGCCCGTCAGGGCCTGGCCGGCGTGGCACTCTCGCTGTCGGCCTGGAGTTCGTTCATCGGCGCACTGATCGCGACCTGCGGCATGGTGCTGTTCGCCCCATTGCTTGCCAAATGGGCGATCGCCTTCGGACCGGCAGAGTATTTCGTGCTGATGGTGTTCGCGATCGTCTGCCTGGGCGGCATGGCCGGTGATCGTCCACTGAAGACGTTCGTTGCAGCGTTGATCGGGCTGTTCTTGTCGAGCATCGGCATTGACGCCAACAGCGGCGTATACCGTTTCACCGGAGACAACATTCACCTGGCAGACGGCATCCAGTTCGTGGTGTTGGTGTTGGGCCTGTTCTCGATCAGCGAAATCCTGCTCTTGCTGGAAAAGACCCACCATGGCCAGGAAGCGGTGAAGGCGACCGGCCGCATGATGTTCAACTTCAAGGAGGCCAGCTCGGTCTTCGTGGTCAACCTGCGCTGCGGAGTGATGGGGTTTATCATGGGCGTGTTGCCTGGCGCCGGGGCCACGCTGGCCAGCGCCGTGGCGTATATGACCGAGAAACGTATCGCGGGTAAAGACGGCAAATTCGGCCAAGGTGACATGCGCGGTCTGGCAGCACCTGAAACCGCTATCGGTGGGGCCGCCTGTGGCGCACTCGTGCCGATGCTGACCCTCGGCGTACCGGGTTCGGGTACCACGGCCGTGATGATCGGCGCATTGTCGCTGTACAACATCACGCCGGGACCTTTGTTGTTCCAGCAACAACCCGATCTGGTCTGGGGCCTAATCGCGTCTCTGTTCGTCGCCAACGTCATGCTGGTGATCCTGAACATTCCGATGATCCGTGTGTTCACGCGCATTCTTGCGGTGCCGAACTGGGCGCTGGTGCCGGTGATTGCGATCATTACCGGGATCGGTGTCTACGCGGTTCACGCCACCACCTTCGACCTTTTCCTGATGGTCGGCATCGGTATCTTCGGTTACATCCTGCGCAAGCTGGACTTTCCGTTGTCGCCGATCCTGCTGGGCTTCATCCTCGGCGGTTTGATGGAACAGAACCTGCGCCGCGCGCTATCGATCTCCAACGGCTCGCTGGAGATTCTCTGGTCGAGCCCGATCACGCTGGGTGTATGGGCACTGACCATCGTCATGCTGGCCTTCCCGCTGTTGCGCATCTGGCGCAAGCGCTCACAGCGTCGCGCACTGGCCGATGTCTGATCGGCCGTTCAAAACGTGGTGGGGAACGCCGCTGGTCGGCCTGCTGGGGGGGTACCTCGCCAGTCAGGTCGGCTGGCCGTTGCCCTGGATGGTCGGCTCATTGCTGGCGATCATCCTGGTCCGCTGCCTGACCCCATGGCAGCTGGCTGAAATCCCCGGCGGCCGCAAATGCGGCCAATGGGTGGTCGGCATCGGCATCGGCCTGCACTTCACCCCGGTTGTCATTGAACAAGTCCTTTCCCATTTTGGCCTGATCTTCATCGGTGCGCTGGTCACCAGCGTCTCGAGCGTGGTGGGCGTGTGGCTGATGCTGCGCACCGGAGAAGACCGCGCCACTGCGTTCTTTTCCAGCATGCCGGGCGGATCGGGAGAGATGGTCAACCTCGGCGCACGCAATGGCGCGATTCTCAGCAACGTGGCGGCCGGTCAAAGCCTGCGCGTGCTAGCGGTCGTCCTGTGCGTTCCGGCGATTTTCAAATACCTGATGGGCAATGGCGCCCCGCCGTCTCATGCCACGGTCGTCGACTGGACGTGGCTCGCGTTGCTGTTCCCGCTCGGCGCGTTGGTCGCCTGGCTCTGGCAGCGCCTGAAACAGCCTAATCCCTGGCTGTTCGGGCCATTACTGGTGAGCGCGGTGATCAGTGTCAGTTTCGACCTGCACATCGGCCTGCCAAGCGGTGGCAGCCAAGTGGGGCAATGGTTGATCGGCAGCGGTCTGGGGTGTCACTTCAACCGCGCGTTCTTCCGCCGCGCCCCTTCTTTTATCGGGCGGACGCTGGTCGGCACGGCCCTGACCATGAGCATCGCGGCGCTGTGTGCATTGGCGTTGAGCACGGCGACCCATCTGGACCTGCGCTCATTGACCCTGGGCATGATGCCCGGCGGTATCGCGGAAATGAGTTTGACGGCCGAAGTGCTGCAGTTGTCGGTACCACTGGTGACCGCCATGCAGGTCATGAGGTTGCTGTTCGTGTTGTTTCTGGCGGAGCCGTTGTTCAGGTACTGGAATCGGCAGCCAGCGGGGTGACGCCCGATTGGAGGAACGGCATTGTCATGATCGTTCCCGCGCTCCGCGTGAAATGCCCCCCTCGGACGCTCCGCGTTCCTTGACGCAGAGCGTCAATAAAGGCGTTGCCACGCGGAGCGTGGGAACGATCATCATCAGCATGAGAACGAACAAAATCAGACCTGTTCCGGTAACCGCCAGTCAATCGGCGCGATGCCGTTCTGCTCCAGAAACTTGTTGGCCATGCCGAAATGCCCGCAGCCCAGAAATCCTTTATAAGCCGACAACGGCGAGGGATGAACGGACGTGAGGATCTTGTGCTTGGTCGCATCGATGAGCTTTTTCTTGCTTTGAGCGTGGGCGCCCCACAGCAGGAAAACCAGATGCGGCTGATGCGCGCTCACTGTTTCGATGATCTTGTCGGTGAAGTGCTGCCAGCCCTTGCCCGCGTGAGAGGCAGCGTTGGCGCGCTCGACGGTCAGTGTAGTGTTGAGCATCAGCACGCCCTGATCCGCCCAGGACTGCAAGTAGCCGTGATTGGGGATGTCGATGTTCAGGTCGCGCTTGAGCTCTTTGAAGATGTTCACCAGCGATGGGGGAGCCGGCACGCCCGGTTGCACTGAAAAGCACAGGCCGTGCGCCTGATTCGGGCCGTGATACGGGTCCTGACCGAGGATGACCACTTTCACGTTATCCAGCGGCGTTGAATTCAGCGCATTGAAGATCAACGGTCCCGGCGGATAGATTTCCTTGCCCGCCGCATGCTCCTGACGCAGGAACTCGCGCAGCTCGCCCATGTAGGGTTTTTCGAATTCTTCACGAAGGGCTTGCTTCCAGCTGGCCTCGAGTTTGATACGGTCGTCGTCTGTCATGGTCATGTCCGGCAAAATCAATGCGCGGACTTTAGGGGCTGTGATCCATTATTTCCAGCGCAACGCGTCGCGGGTTTTCTACACTCCTCTGCAACACCGGATTGCAACTTCCCGGCAGACGCAGAACTCACAGTCCTTAATGGATACCCGTACCACGAACACGAGGTTACGATGAATCTGCAATTCGAAGAGCTTACCGGCACCGACGGCGCCCGCCTCGGCATTGCCACGCTGGATGCGGAAAAATCGCTTAACGCGTTATCCCTGCCCATGATTCTGGCGCTTCAGGATCGTCTTGATGCCTGGGCGAGCGACCCTCAGATTGTCTGTGTCCTTTTACGCGGCAACGGCGAGAAAGCGTTCTGTGCGGGCGGCGACGTCCGGGCGCTGGTCGAAGCCAACCGTGGCAAACCGGGAAACGTCCCACCATTGGCAGCGCAGTTCTTTGCTGCTGAATACCGTCTGGACTACTCGCTGCACACTTACCCGAAACCGTTGATCTGCTGGGGGCATGGCTACGTGCTCGGTGGCGGCATGGGGTTATTGCAAGGCGCCAGCATTCGCGTGGTCACCCCAAGCAGCCGCCTGGCAATGCCGGAAATCAATATCGGCCTGTTCCCCGACGTCGGCGCCAGTTGGTTTTTGTCGCGCCTGCCCGGTAAGTTGGGGCTGTTTTTGGGCCTGACCGGGTCGCACATCAACGGCCGCGACGCGCTGGATCTGGACCTGGCTGATCGCTTTCTGCTGGACGATCAACAGGAAGAAATGATTGATCGCCTGTTGCAGTTGAACTGGCAAGAACAGACTGCCGTGCAGCTGAACAGCCTGTTCAAGGCGCTGCAACAGGAAGCCGCTGGTCAGCTTCCGCCTGCGCAATGGTTGCCGCGTCGCCAGCAGATCGACGAGATTCTCGATGTGGCGGACGCCCCGTGTGCCTGGAACGCGCTGAAACATCAGCTTCATTCACAGGATGCGCTGCTGGCCAAAGCCGCAAAAATCCTGACCGAAGGGTGTCCGATGACGGCGCAATTGGTGTGGGAACAGATTCAGCGGGCTCGGCACATGTCGCTGGCCCAGGTGTTCCAGATGGAATACTGCATGAGCCTGAACTGCTGCCGTCACCCTGAATTCAGTGAGGGGGTGCGGGCGCGCTTGATCGACAAGGACCATACGCCGCACTGGCATTGGCAGGACATCGCGACGATCCCGCTGGCGGTGGTGGACGCGCATTTCGAGAAGGCATGGGAAGGACGGCATCCGTTGGCGGATTTGTCGGGGTATTGATACGAATGGCCCAAACACCGAAAAACCTGTGGGAGCGAGCTTGTTCGCGAAAGCATTCGACCTTCAATTAAATCTTGCCTGATAGACCGCTTTCGCGAGCAAGCTCGCTCCCATTAAATCTGTCTCGGCTCACTCAATCAGGTTTCTATCCCCAAAAAATACGGCGCTCCTGAGAGCGCCGTATTCGTTTGGCCTATCGGTTCCCGCCGCCTGGGCCGCCATGTCCGCCTCGACCGAAATTACCGTCCTCGCGGAAGTTGCGGCCACCGCCGGAAGGACGCCCTGGGCCGGGACCTCCGCCACCAGGGTTGCCGTGCCAGCCGGACCCTGGACCCGGACCGTTGCCGCCGCCCGGTCGTGGACCTTGGGGCGGTGGGCGATAACCGGAGCCGCCACCGTGGTACCCACCGCCACCGCCGTGCCAGCCCCCGCCTCCGTATCCGGGGCGACCACCGCCATAACCGGGACCGTAATAACGCGGAGGCGGTGCATAGTAGCGAGGCGGGTTGTAATAGCGCGGGCCCGAGTAGTAGCGCGGCGATGAGTAGTACACCGCGGAACCGTAAGCGGTCGGACCGTAGGGGCGGTAGGTGTCATACACGTATCCGCTGCTGTAGCCGCTGCTATAGACAGGCTGCGTGTAGGTGTCCGATTCGTAATAGCCTCCGTAACATCCGGCAAGAGACAACGTCATCAAAACGGTGAGCAAGCTTCGTCGATACATGGCGGCCTCCTGGACCGCGATAGAGCTCGAACCAGCGGCGCTGGTCGGCGTTCCCAAAACTGCCGAGAACGTAACGTCAGACTGCAAAATCCCCGCCGAGTGCCCCACCTCAAACCCCAGCCGCCGGACGGCGCCCCGCAACAGTGCACTTTTATGCCTCGGCACAACCTTGATACGTCGCCTCCCCCATGGCCTGCGCGGCCTGTGGCGACTTGGCACAACTCTCGCTTGTCAAAGGTTGTGCAGGAGTCAACTCAGGTTCGCGGCACCACAATTTGCAATAGCCGACTAGGGTTCCGGCTCGCTTGAAAACAGCGAGTGGCTGGTCCGAGAGTCGGCGACCTCCAGTAGAGGTTACACGGCGGGATAAAAGCCCGGGAGACAGGACACCAGTGGTGTCGCCGTGCTCCTGACCGCCCCTTTTCGCTACTGGAGGTTTTCAATGCAAAAGTCCCGTCTGTTCGGCCTGCTCACCGCCGGCCTCATCGCCGCATTAAGCCTCTCGGCCACCGCCGCCCCGAAGAAAGACTTCGACGTCTGCTGGACCATTTACGCCGGCTGGATGCCGTGGGAATACGCAGGCACGCAAGGCATCGTCGACAAGTGGGCGAAGAAGTACAACATCAACATCAAAGTCACCCAGCTCAACGACTACGTCGAGTCGATCAACCAGTACACCGCTGGCCAGTTCGACGGCTGCACCATGACCAACATGGATGCCCTGACCATTCCGGCCGCAGGCGGCGTGGAAAGTACCGCGCTGGTGGTCAGCGACTTCTCCAACGGCAACGACGGCATCGTCATAAAGGGCGACGGCAAGAAAGTCACTGACCTCAAGGGCATGAACGTCAACCTGGTCGAGCTGTCGGTTTCCCACTACCTGCTGGCCCGTGCCCTGGACTCGGTGGACCTGACCGAGAAGGACCTGAAGGTCGTCAACACGTCCGATGCCGACATCTCTGCGGCGTTCAACACCGATCAGGTGAAGGCTGTCACCACCTGGAACCCGATGCTTTCCGACATCAAGGCCAAGCCCGGTGTCACCGAAGTGTTCGATTCCAGCAAGATCCCTGGCGAAATCATGGACATGATGGTGGTCAACACACAGACCCTCAAAGACAACCCCGCACTGGGCAAAGCCCTGACCGGCGCCTGGTTCGAAGTCGTCGCGCTGATGAACGCCAAGTCCGCTGAATCCAGGGTCGCGCTGGAACACATGGCCAAGGCCTCGGGTACGGACCTGGCAGGTTTTCAGGCGCAACTGGACACCACCAAGCTGTTCGCCACGCCTAAAGAGGCCTTGGACTTCGCCACCAGCAAGCAACTGCCGAGCACCATGCGCAAGGTCGCTGACTTCTCCTTTGAACACGGCCTACTCGGCGAAGGCGCCAAGGACTCCAGCGCCGTGGGCATGAGCTTCGCCAACAGCGTGACCGAAGGGGACAAGGGCAACCTCAAACTGCACTTCGATCCGACCTATGTGCAGATGGCCGCTGACGGCAAGTTGTAAAAATTCGCTTCAGACAGGTTATTCCACATGCGCCTAATAAACCGTCGCCCGGATCGCGCCAGCCGATTGATTCTGGTGATCCTGCCGTTCGCCCTGTTGCTGTTCGCCTACTTCACGGGCTCGGCAACACGGCTGACGGAAAACCCCAACGACAAGTTGCTGCCCAGCGCCGTGCAGATGACGGATGCAATCAAACGTGTCGCGATCAACCCTGATCAACGCACCGGCGAATACATCCTGTGGCAGGACAGCGCGTCGAGCCTGCAACGGCTGGCCATTGGCCTGGCGATCAGTGCGGTCGTCGGGCTGTGTCTGGGCATTGCGTCGGGCGTGCTACCGCTGTTCGGTGCGCCGTTGTCACCCTTGCTCACGGTGCTGTCGATGGTGCCGCCACTGGCGATTCTGCCGATTCTGTTCATCGTTTTCGGCCTGGGCGAGTTGTCGAAGGTGATGCTGATCGTGATCGGTATCACCCCGGTGCTCGCACGTGATCTGGAACAACGCGCCCGAGAGATTCCGGTTGAGCTACTGATCAAGGCCCAAACGCTGGGCGCGTCGACCTGGACCCTGATTCTGCGCGTCGTGCTGCCGCAGTTGTTGCCACGGCTGTTGATCTCGCTGCGACTGGTATTGGGCTCGGCCTGGTTGTTCCTGATCGCGGCCGAAGCCATCGCGTCCACCGACGGTCTGGGTTACCGGATCTTCCTGGTGCGGCGTTATCTGGCAATGGACATGATCCTGCCCTACGTGGTCTGGATCACTCTGCTCGCCTGGCTGATGGACTGGGGCCTGAAAGCGCTGACACGCAAGGCGTTCCCTTGGTACGAGGGCGCACGCGCATGAGCTTCATTACGGTCAGTAATGTCTGGCAACAATACGACGATCAAGTGGTGCTGGAAGGCCTGAACCTGAGCATCGCCGAGGGCGAATTCTGCACCCTTGTCGGCGCGTCGGGCTGCGGCAAATCGACCTTCCTGCGCCTGCTGCTGGGCCAGGAAGTGCCGAGCAAAGGGAGCATTCTGCTCGACGGCCAACCCTTGGCCGAAGAACCGGATGCCAGCCGTGGCGTGGTGTTCCAGCGTTACTCGGTGTTCCCGCACTTGTCGGTGCTGGACAACGTGGCGCTAGGCCTTGAGTTGCCCCGTTCGGCGCTGCTGGGCCGACTGTTCGGCAGCGCGAAACGTGAGGCTCGGGAGCAGGCCTCGGTGCTGCTGCACAAAGTCGGGCTCGGCCACGCGCTGGACAAGTACCCCACGCAGCTGTCTGGCGGCATGCAACAACGGCTCGCCATCGCTCAAGCGCTGATCATGAAACCTCGCGTGCTGCTGCTCGACGAGCCGTTCGGTGCGCTCGATCCCGGCATCCGCAAAGACATGCACGCCCTCCTGCTGGAGCTGTGGCGCGAAACGAAACTGACGGTGTTCATGGTCACCCACGACCTGTCCGAAGGCTTCAACCTCGGCACGCGGCTGCTGGTGTTCGACAAGGTCCGCATCGACCCGCATGCCCCTGGTGCCTACGGCGCCCGCATCACCTACGACATTCCCCTGAACAGCGATCGCCGCGCCGCGCGCGTGACCATTGAATCGCTGAAAACGGCTTGAAGGACGCTCGACATGACTGATTCAACTGCTGTGTTTCCGGTATTCGCCGAAGAACTGCTGCCCGGTGGCGGCCACCTGTCGTTCGTGCTCAAACGTGGCGAACTGCTGCGTCTGACCGACCACAACGGCAATGCCAACGTCAGCCTGACGATGTTCAACGCCCATGAAAAAACCGAGCGTCTGAACCTGCCTGACAGCCTTAAATGCCAACACACCGCCAAGCTGACCAGCGGTCATTGCCTGTACTCGGACATGGGCCGCGTGCTGGCGGCGATCACGGCTGACACGTGCGGCTGGAGCGACAGCATCGGCGGCGTGTTGTGTGCCGATGAAGTCACCGAGAAGTACGGCCAGGGCCGCTATCAGGAACTGCGCAACGGCTTCTTCCGCAACGGCACCGACAACCTGCTGGTCGAGATGGGCAAGTGGGGCCTGGGCCTTTCCGATCTGCTGATGACACTCAACCTGTTCAGCCGCGTCAACGTCGACGACAACGGCGCCCTGACCTTCGTCCCCAACAACTCGAAAGCCGGCGACAGCATCGAGCTGTACGCACCGATGGACACGCTGGTGGTGCTCACGGCGCTGCAACACCCGATGGACCCCAACCCCGAATACGCGCCGCAGCCCGTCAAGTTGAGCTGGATGAAGGCCGATGCCAGCGTCGCTGAACACTGCCGTACGTCCCGCGAGGAAAACGTGCGCGGTTTCATCAACACCGACCGCCTGTTCGCTTGAGGATTGCCGCGATGAATACGCCACAGAAAAACGCACCCGTTTCGACCACCCACATTCCGGCCGGCGAACCTTCGCTGACCGAACTCAAGGCCGGGCAAACCCTGCGCCTGCTCGACCTCGAAGGCAATCAGGCCGTCGACACGCTGTTCTACAGCCTGGCCAACCCGCGTGAACGTTATGACGTGCAGCGCACGCTGCGTCGGCAGAACAACGTCTACCTGAGCAAAGGCAGCGTGCTCTATTCCAACCTCGGCAAACCGATGCTGACCATCGTCGAAGACACCTGCGGTCGCCACGACACCCTCGGCGGCGCCTGCGCCCAAGAGAGCAACACCGTGCGTTACGCGCTGGAAAAACGCCACATGCACAGTTGCCGGGATAACTACCTGCGCGCCTGCGTTCACGACGGCCGTCTGGGCAAGCGCGACATCAGCCCGAACATCAATTTCTTCATGAACGTGCCGGTCACCGCCGAAGGTGGACTGACGTTCGAAGACGGCATTTCCGGAGCAGGCAAATACGTTGAACTGCGCGCCGAAATGGACGTGATCGTGCTGATTTCCAACTGCCCGCAACTGAACAACCCGTGCAACGGCTACAACCCGACGCCGGCTGAATTGCTCGTCTGGGATTAGTCGTTACACGCGCATTGATTCGACGTTTTGGCGCGAGGGACGGCCTTCGTGCAACGAGTACAACAGCGGGACGGCCCGCTACCCAGTTTGAGATCGACGCAGGTCAGTCTCCGGGGTTAAAAACCATGTTCGACACACTGCTGATCGCCAACCGCGGCGCCATTGCCTGCCGCATCCTGCGTACCTTGCGCGCCCTGAACGTCGAAGGCGTTGCAGTCTATTCCGAAGCCGACGCCGCCAGCTTGCACATTCTGGAGGCCGATCAGGCCCACAGTCTGGGCGACGGTGGCGCAGCAGGAACCTATCTGGCGGTGGACAAGATCCTCGCCATCGCACAATCGACCGGCGCCAAGGCGATTCACCCCGGTTACGGGTTTCTCTCGGAAAACGCCGCGTTTGCGCAGGCCTGTGAAGACGCGGGGATCGCCTTCGTCGGCCCGACGCCTGAACAACTGCGCGTCTTCGGCCTCAAGCACACGGCCCGTGCGCTGGCGAAACAGCATGGCGTGCCGATGCTGGAAGGCACCGAGTTGCTGGACAGCGTCGAATCCGCCCTGAGCGCCGCCGAGAAAATCGGCTACCCGGTGATGTTGAAAAGTACGGCAGGCGGCGGTGGCATCGGCATGCGTGTGTGCCGCAGTGCCAGCGAACTGAGCGAATCGTTCGAGGCCGTCAAACGCCTCGGCCAGAACAATTTCAGTGACGCGGGCGTGTTCATCGAGAAGTACATCCAGCGTGCGCGTCATCTGGAGGTCCAGGTGTTCGGCGACGGTCAGGGCGAAGTCATTGCCTTGGGTGTTCGTGACTGCTCCGTGCAGCGCCGCAATCAGAAAGTCCTGGAAGAAACCCCCGCGCCGAACCTGCCTGAGGGCATGGCCGATGAGCTGTGCACGGCCGCGGTCAAGCTGGCCAAAGCCGTCAGCTACCGCAGCGCCGGGACCGTGGAGTTCGTCTTCGACAGCGACGATCAGCGTTTTTATTTCCTTGAAGTCAATACCCGCTTGCAGGTCGAGCACGGTGTGACCGAGCAGGTGTGGGGCGTGGACCTGGTGAGCTGGATGATCCAGCTGGCAGCCGGCGACCTGCCGCCGTTGGCCGACTTGCAAGCGGGTCTGCAACCCTGCGGCCACGCCATTCAAGCGCGGTTGTACGCCGAAGACCCGGGCCGTGACTTTCAGCCGAGTCCAGGCTTACTGACGTCCGTTGAATTCCCGCCCGCCGATGGCAAGCAGTTGCGCATCGACACCTGGGTCGAGGCCGGTTGCGAGATCCCGCCGTTCTTCGATCCTATGATCGCCAAGGTCATCTGCTGGGCGCCCAATCGTGCGGACGCCAGCGAAGGTCTGGCGCAAGCCCTGAGCGACACGCGCCTGTACGGCGTGGAAACCAACCGTGACTATTTGCGCCAGATCCTCGCCGACGCCCCCTTTGCCAGTGGCCAACCCTGGACCCGCTGCCTGGAAGGGCTGGTGTATCACGCCGACACCTTCGAGGTGCTGAGCGGCGGTACGCAAACCAGCGTGCAGGATTATCCGGGGCGTCTGGGTTATTGGGCGGTCGGTGTGCCGCCGTCCGGTCCGATGGACAGCCGCTCCCTGCGCTTGGGTAATCGTCTGCTCGGCAATCCCGAAGGCTGCGCGGCGCTGGAAATCACCATGAGCGGGCCGATGCTGCGCTTCAACACCGATGCCGTAGTGGCGGTGACCGGCGCCGTGATTCCGCTGACGCTGGACGGTGAGACGCAGCCGATGAACCAGTCGTTTTTAGTGACCGCAGGTTCGACCCTGGCGCTCGGCACCCTTGCCGGCGCGGGTGCACGCAGTTATCTGTGTGTGCGTGGCGGGCTGGATGTGCCGGATTATCTGGGCAGCAAAAGTACGTTCACCCTCGGTCAATTTGGCGGTCACGGTGGTCGCGCGTTGCGAGCAGGCGATGTGCTGCACATTGTGCCGTTGACAGACCGCAGCGTCGGAGAGCAATTGCCTGCTGAACAGGTCCACACTTTGCCGGCCGTGCGTGATATTCGGGTGATCTACGGGCCACACGGTGCACCGGAGTATTTCACCGAGGGCTACATCCAGACCTTCTTCGCCACCGATTGGGAAGTACATTTCAACTCCAGCCGCACCGGCGTGCGCCTGATCGGGCCGAAGCCTGAATGGGTACGTGCCGACGGCGGTGAAGCCGGACTGCACCCCTCGAACATTCACGACAATCCGTATGCGATTGGCGCGGTGGATTTCACCGGCGACATGCCGGTGATTCTTGGGCCGGATGGACCGAGCCTGGGCGGTTTCGTCTGCCCGGTGACCATCATCGAGGCGGACCTGTGGCAATTGGGACAGCTCAAGGCCGGTGACAAGGTCCGCTTTCATCCCGTTAGCCTCGAAGCCGCGCGAACAGCCTTTTGCAGCGGCGTGGAGGTCGCCTCAGATATCTCGGGCGAACCTCAATCCTGTAGGAGCGCGCTTGCCCGCGATGACGATGGGTCAGACACCAGAGATACAGCGGATGTACCGGCCTCTTCGCGAGCAAGCTCGCTCCCACAGAATGTAAATGTCGCCTCAGCTATCGCAAGCGAACCTCAATCCTGTAGGAGCGCGCTTGCCCGCGATGACGATGGGTCAGTTGCTGAAAACGTGTTGGATGTACTTCAGACCTGTGGGAGTGAGCTTGCTCACGAAGGCGGCCGTACGGTCAGCACTGCGCTTGAGTTTGATGCAGGGCTTTCGCGGGCAAGCGCGCTCCTACAAGGGGCCTCTTTGACCTCACCGATTGTGTTGGACATCGGACAGGAGGATAAAAGGCTCGTCGCGCGCGTATCCGGCGACACCCACCTGTTGCTGGAGATCGGCGCCCCCGAGCTGGATCTGGTGCTGCGGTTCCGGGGCCACGCGCTGATGCAGGCGCTGGAAAGCAAACACCTGAACGGTGTGATCGACCTGACGCCCGGCATTCGCTCGCTGCAAGTGCATTACCAACCAGAACAATTACCCCTCGCCGAGCTGCTGAACATCGTCGCAGGCGAATGGGATGCGGTGTGCGCCAGCGAGAACCTTGAGGTGCCGTCACGCATCGTGCATCTGCCTCTGTCGTGGGACGACCCGGCCTGCCAACTGGCCATCGAGAAGTACATGACCACCGTGCGCAAGGACGCGCCGTGGTGCCCCAGCAACCTGGAGTTCATTCGTCGCATCAACGACCTGCCGAACCTGGACGAAGTGCAGCGCACCGTGTTCGACGCCAGCTATCTGGTAATGGGCCTGGGTGACGTCTACCTCGGCGCACCGGTCGCCACGCCGCTGGACCCGCGCCATCGTCTGGTGACCACCAAATACAACCCGGCCCGGACCTGGACCGCCGAAAACTCGGTCGGCATCGGCGGCGCCTACATGTGCGTCTATGGCATGGAAGGGCCCGGCGGTTATCAGTTCGTGGGCCGCACCCTGCAGATGTGGAACCGCTACCGCGCCGTCGAAGCGTTCGACGGCAAGCCGTGGCTGTTGCGCTTCTTCGACCAGATTCGTTTCTACCCGGTCAGCGCCGACGAATTATTGAAAATCCGTCGCGACTTTCCGCTCGGACGTTATCCGCTGCAGATCGAACACACCACGCTGAATCTGGCCGACTACCAGGCGTTTCTGGCGAAAGAAGCCCAGAGCATCGCGGCGTTCCGCAACCAGCAGCAAGGCGCGTTTAATGCCGAGCGCGAACGTTGGATTGCCAACGGTCAGGCCACGTTCGAAAGCGATGAAGCGGTGGCCGAAAGCCTCGAAGAAGCCTCTGTGCCTACGGGGCATCTGAGCGTAGACAGCCATATTGCGGGCAACCTCTGGCAGGTTCAGGTCGAAGTGGGGCAGCGTGTCGAGCCCGGCGACACACTGGTTATCCTCGAGTCGATGAAAATGGAAATCCCCCTGCTCGCCCCGGTAGCCGGTGTGGTTCAGGAAGTGCGTGTGCAGCCCGGCTCCGCTGTACGCGCAGGCCAGCGTGTGGTGGTGCTCGAGACGGAGGACTGACAGCGAGGGCGGCGCTGCTCCAGCGCCGCCCTTTCCAACAACCACCGGTCATTGCAATCCGTAACAGATTCCACCCCGCAAAACGCGTTACATAGATACGTTTTTTTAGCCCTCAAGCACGACATAGTGCATCGCACATTCCGTCATTACTGCCATACCATGACCCACAGCAACATCGCCGCCATCCACAATGCGCCCGCTCTCCTCAACCACAAACAACTGGCCAGAATGCGCAACAGCCCCGTCGCACAGCTGCTGGCGGGTTCGATATGGATTCTGAAAGCGTGGCAGCTGGACCTCGAATTCCCGCCCTCGATTCAGGCTTACTTCGATCAACGGCTTGAGCAGGCCTTGCGCGAAAGGTTTGGCCACCCCGTTGATATCGATGCGCTGTATATCCAGTTCACGACCGTAGAAAATCCGACCGTGGAGAACAACGGCGAGGAACAGTTCGATCTGCGTTTGTCCGTTCGTGAACTCGGCCGCGCCGTGCTCGATCCTCCGGCTTTCCTGGCGCTCAAGCGCTGCGCGGAACCTGACCGGGCCCTGCACGAAGACTTCCCGCACTTCACGCTGGCCACGCTGTTTGCGCTGCTCATCGATGCGCCCTGGACCCGTGAATACCAAGCATTGATGGAGCGGTTCTGGGAGCGGCATGGCGAGACTTGGCAACGGCTCGCGACCCTGTCGTTTCTCGAAGGGCTGCGTCTGTCGCAACGCCGTAAACGCATCAGCAGGGACGGGTACGTCCTCGCGCTGGATGCCGCAGGATTCGAGGGCTTTCCAGCGTCCCTGTCGGCACTGGCTACCGGCCCGCATACCCATCGCTCGGCGGTGCATCTGCTAACCCTCAACGACGAACCGATTCCGGGAGTTTTCCACCTGAGGTCCCGGTTCACGGGGCATTGCTACGTCCATGTACTCGGCGGCGCCACACACTGCCACGAATACATCAGCGATGATGAGCCCTGGAATCAGGACGCCGTGCTCAAGCCATTGAACGCCTCACCCTGGCACCGAGTGCACCTGGATTTTTCTCAGGGGCCGAACACACTGCGTCTGAGCGAGCCGGTTGAGGATCTCTTCACGCAACTGAAGCAGGCACATCGGCAATTTTCCATCGACCGGCTCATGACCGGCAGCCCGTTCGAATCAGTCGCACACGCTGTAGAGGATGAAGACGACGTCCTGATGGCGCCGATCCAGCCCGCGATGACACTGGTCAGCGTGCTGGATCACTGGCATGGCGAACCTAAAATTCTCGAGCGCATCCCAACGCCGACAACCGTTGCGAACCGGATCATGGGCAACTGGCTCAAGGGGCTCGATGCAGGACTTCCCCATGACCTGGACCCGAAACACGTTTTCATCCGTTACGTGCGGGGCACTTCGACCACACCGTGGGGCGATCCGCAACGACCGCCCACCCAGGTCGTCGTACCGAATGAAACGCCGATGAGCCTCGGGGAGGCACTGATCAAAAATTATCGGGAAGAACAGCCCAGCGGGTACACCGATGAGGGAGGTCGCTCGGTGGTGTACGTGGATGCAGGCGCCAAGGGCGTCTGGTCGCCCGAGGCAGAGCTGTCGATCACACCCGCGAATGTCGAAGCGCATGTCGACAGCATCGAGTTCCTCGACGTGATGGCCAAGAGGCTCAGAGGTTTTTGGGACAGACAAGGCGCGGCCATCGAACGTTCTCTGAAAAAGACCTTCATCGCGCAGGCCGTGTTGAGTCTGAAAAATGGTGAGCTCTCTGCATCAGCGTTCAGCCTGTTGGTGACCGCGCTCGAAGAGGCGCAGCAACATACCGCGCAACGTCAGACCCACTGTCACGCACTCGGCTTTTACCTGAACGCAGGCTCCGTGACGGGAGCGGACGCTCCGGCCTGTGTCGGCCTGCTGTCGTTCCGACACAAAAAACAGCCAATCGGCGTGCTTTATCAGGCCGGGCAGAAGCAGCCCTTTATGGAGTTCGATGGCACCAAAAGTCTGGCTCAGCGGCTGGCCAGTGCCGCGGCCGATGACCAATGGCGCAAGACACTGCTCAACTACATGCCGAGCCGTTTTCACGAGCGCCTCGCCTACGTCACCGCGCTTTGGGGTGGCGCCACTCCCATGCCCCCGCCCTTTTCCGACCTGCGCCCGTGGACTGAGCGAATTTACAATGAAGAGGTGTACAGGGCGCGGCAAGGTGGGATCGCGGAACACGAGGTATTGACTTGTCCTTTAGCGTTCATGGCAAGCGGATTGCGACAGAACAGCCACGATGACGCCGAGGACAGCATCGTCACGGATCGCGAGGTCGCGATAAACCACTGGACGCAACAGGTGAGCCGATTGCAACTGCTGCTGGCACCGATGGCGTTGCTGATGCCTGTCGCCGTTATTGCATCGCTGACAGCGAGCGCCGCAAGCCTGGCGTTGAATGTTCAGGCGGCCAGTCTGCCGGGGCATCGTGCAGCCGAGCGAAAACAGGTATTTTTCGCGGTCCTCAGCTTGGGTCTGCTGCAACTGGGCCCAGCAACGCCCCGCCTGCTGCGATTGTTCACTCGCCTCGCCACACCTGCGAAAGCGACTGGCGTTGCACGCGCGCTGCCGTCCTCCCGCAGCTTCGGTGACTGGCTGCGCGGCGCGACGCACTCGCGAAAAACCTACGTCAGCACCTTCTTCAACGGCACAGGCCCGATGAAAACCTGGAGCCTGCTCGGCAACGGCATGTTCGGTATCGAGCCGGTCAGGGCCTGGAAACTGGGGCGCAAGTTCTTGCTCTGGACATCGGATCGCAACCAGGCACGCACGCTGGTCGTCAGCAGTCACGGTTATTACCTGCCCTGGACCCGCACCACCGCCATTCCCAACGGTACGGAACTGCGCACCTACGCTCCTCATGGCCAGACGCTGATCGATCCGACCCTGCACCGTGTGGCCAGTCAGAACGTTATCCCCTACTCACTGCTCAAAACCACGCAGCCCGTGCCCGGCCCCAACACCCCGCCTTTCTCATCCTGGCTGGAAGCCGACACGCTGATGGCCGGCACCTCACTGCCGGGACGGATCAAGAACTACACCCTGGCGAAATTCCAGAGCGAGCACTACGAGAGTTATCGATACATCGGCCACATCGTACGCAACACTCATCAATCGCCGCTGGCGGGACACCTACCGTCAACCCCTATGGACGTGCTGACCGTGCGCAATCGTTTCGGGATGACCAACCCGACCCTGCAGAACCTGTTCAACGAACTGAATCGCCATGGCATTCATTACGACAGGATTCTGCTGGTGCATTGCCGCTGCTCGGTGGTCCAGGCGCTGTTGGGGCGGGCGCCTGACTTTCATGCGCCGGTGGGCAGCGCACCGATCAGCCCATAGGTGCCGACCATCAACCGATCGGCCATTAACCGCAGCCCCCCATGGCGCAACAGGGTGGCCGCAGGCTAGCATGTCTCGATCAACGGACTCTTACATTCAAGCGGACTGGTCAATGCCCCCTCGTTCCACGCTCCACTCACAACGCTCCTTGCTGTTGACGTTGGTGATGCTTCTGGGGAGCGGCTTTCTGGCGACATCCTTGCTCAGCTATTTTGCTTCGCGAGATGCCATACGAGACAGCATCGTCAACACCGAGCTGCCACTGACGTCAGACACGGTCTATTCCGAAATCCAGAAGGATCTGGTCCGACCGGTGTTGATCTCATCGATGATGGCCCGCGACACCTTCGTGCGCGACTGGGTCGTGGCGGGCGAAAAAGACCCGCTGCAGATGACCCGCTACCTCAAGGAGGTCATGGACCACTACGGTGCCTACACGGCCTTCTTCGTCTCCAACCACAGCCTCACCTACTATCAGGCCAAAGGCGTTCTGAAAAAGATCAGCCCGGACGAGCCTCGTGACGTCTGGTACTACCGTGTACGTGATATGGCCGACCCGTACGAGATCAACGTCGACCCGGACCTGGCGAATAAAGACAACCTGACCTTCTTCATCAATTACAAGGTTTTCGATTACGACGACAACTTCATCGGTGCCACAGGTGTGGGGCTGACCGTCGATGCCGTCATCAAGCTGATCGACCGCTACCAGCAGCGTTATCAACGCAGCGTGTACTTCGTCGACACCTTGGCCGGCTGGTCCTGACGGGCGCGCAAGGCGGTCCGGGCGGCGCGAAAATCGGTCAGGCCTTGCGCGACCTTCCCGACCTCCAGGGGCTTCAGCAGCAGATGCCAAAGCCGCAAAGCGGCAGCTACCAGTACGACTCGCCGGATGACGCGCACTTCCTCAACGTGCGCTACATCCCCGAGCTGAACTGGTACCTCTTCGTCGACAAACGCGAAAACGGCGCACTGAACGAGATTCGCCAGTCGCTGTACCTGAACCTGCTGATCTGTCTGGCCGTGATGGTGCTGGTGCTGTACCTGCTCAATCGGGTCATTCGCCGCTTCCAGGTCCGCATTGAAACCCAGGCCATGCTCGACAGCCTGACCGGCCTGCCCAACCGTCGAGGCTTCGACCGGATCGCCATGGGCGCCATTGAGGACGCCCGACGCGAACACAAAGCGCTGTCGGCCATGCTGCTGGACCTCGATCACTTCAAGCGCTTGAACGACACCCACGGCCACCTGGCCGGTGATGAAGTGCTCACGGGCTTTGCGGACGATGTGCGGCGCTGCCTGCGGGATACCGACATCATTTGCCGATGGGGCGGCGAGGAGTTCATCATCCTGCTCAAGGACACCAACAGCAGCGGTGCCCGACGCGTCGCCGAGAAAATTCGTCTGCTGGCCGAGCAACATACCTACGTCTTCACCGGTACGGCCCTGCAAGTCACGGTCAGCCTGGGTCTGACCGAGCTGCATCCCGGCGATACCCTGCAAAGCCTGATTGCCCGTGCCGACCAGGCGCTCTACAGCGCCAAGCAGAACGGCCGCAATCGTGTCTGTACCGAAGTGGCAGAACCGGCATGAACACAGCTGAATCGAGCCCCGACACATGCCCCGTCTGCGGCATGAGCAACCGCTGCACACTGGCCGATCCGCGCACCGTGGATCAGCCGTGCTGGTGCTTCACCGAAGCCATTGACCCCGCCGTGCTGGCAGCGCTGCCGGAAGCCCTGCGCGACAAGGCGTGCCTCTGTCCGCGGTGCGCCGGGCTGGCTCAGGCCATCGAACCCGACCAGGTTAAACAACCGGAATGATCCATTGACGGTCAAACAGGTCTCGAAAAACCTGTGGGCGCGAATTCATTCGCGATGGGGCTGGGCAGCCGATATCGATGTGCCGGATCTACCGGCCCTTCGCGAATGAATTAGCGCCCACACGTTCAACGACCTCCTGACCTGACGTAACATGCCCCATCCTCTTTGCACGCAAAGCTGCCATGCGCCTCGACCGCTTCCTCAGCAACCTCCCCCGCTTCAGTCGCAAGCACGTGCGCCCTGCGCTGCTCGCCGGACGGCTAAAAGTCGATGGGCTGACCGTCAAAGACCCGCTGCACGACGTTCGCGAATTCAGCCACGTCATGCTCGACGACGAAGTGCTGCAGACGGGCAAGCCCCCGCGTTACTTCATGCTTCACAAACCACCAGGATGCGTCAGCGCCACCACTGACCCTCAGCACCCGACCGTGCTCGATCTATTGCACGAGCACGACAAGCACGACCTGCATATCGCCGGGCGCCTGGACTTCAACACCTCAGGGCTCATGCTGATCACCAACGACGGCCAGTGGTCACGTCGTCTGACCCATCCTGCCACCAAACTCCCGAAGGTTTACTACGTCGAAACCGAACAGGACATCGGCGAGCATTACGTTCAGAAGTTTGCGGAAGGCTTCTACTTCGCCTTCGAAGACCTGACCACGCAACCCGCGCAGCTGACAATCCTCGACAGTCGCCATGCACGACTGAGCATCGTCGAAGGGCGCTACCATCAGGTCAAACGTATGTTCGGTTTCTACGACAACAAGGTTGTGCGCCTGCATCGGGAAAGCATGGGCCCGTTGATCCTCGACCCGGCGTTGCTCCCCGGCCAGTACCGGCCGCTGACGGCTGAAGAGATTCAGCAGATCTGAAGTCATTCGACCGCCCGGCAGATCGTGTCGGACAATTCACGAACGGCACTTGCGGGTTACCTCTACGCCTGCTTGAATCCAATCGTCGGTCCACATGTGACCGGAGAGTCACGAACGCACTCTAAGAAACCTTTTGTCGTCACGAGCGCCTTCTGGCACCACGAGCGACAAACCGCCCGCCAATAACAATACCTGTCGGACAGACTGTCCCGTACCGGCATGGGCCCCCTTTCAAGGCACTGCCTACCTGTCACGAAACTCGTGCAACGTGGTTGCGCGCACACCGGTTTTAACGTCAGGAGACATGGATATGAGGCCAGAAATCGCTGTGCTTGATATACAGGGCCAGTTTCGGGTTTACACGGAGTTCTATCGCGCAGATGCCGCAGAAAAGACCATCATCATGGTCAACGGCTCACTGGCCACTACTGCATCTTTCGCCCAGACCGTCCGCAACCTGCACCCGCAATTCAATGTGGTGCTCTATGACCAGCCGTACGCGGGCAAATCAAAGCCTCACAACCTCCATGAAAGACCGCTGACCAAAGAGATGGAAGGCCAGATCCTGCTGGAGCTGATCGACCACTTCAACGCCGAACACATCATGTCGTTCTCATGGGGCGGCGCAGCCGCACTGGTGGCGTTGGCGCACCGACCCAAGCGCATTGAAAAGGCCGTGATCAGCTCGTTCTCGCCCGTCATCAACGAGCAGATGCACGACTACCTCACCCGAGGTCAGCAACACCTGGGCGCCTTCGATCGTTTCGAAGTCGGCAACCTGATCAACAGCACCATCGGCAAACACCTGCCGTCGCTGTTCAAACGCTTCAACTACAAACACGTCAGCTCCCTGGACCTGCACGAGTACGCGCAGATGCACCACCACATCAACCATGTGCTGGACGTCAGTACTCACAACCAGATCAAAGCCGCCAAACGCATCAACGTGCCGGTGCTGTTCATGAACGGCGAATGGGACGAATACACCGCCGCCCCCGACGCCAGATTGTTCGCCAACCACATTCGCGATTGCCACTTCAGCACCATCAAAAGCGCCGGGCACTTCCTGGACATGGAACACAAAGCCGCGTGCCTGGAATCCCGGAACGCACTGTTGAGCTTCCTCACGCCGGCACCCGAACCCAGCCGAACCCGCTACCGACAGGCACCCACGCACCATGCATTTGCAATCTGACCGTGAAGGTCTCAAGGAACGGATTCATTCGCCAGCGCCCGCCCACCAGCCCTCGGCGAATGAATCCCGAACCTTCCCCGCAACACCCCGCCACACTCACTGATTTCCACGCGCAGCATTTAACGCTTCAATTCAGTGACCGCTTCTGGTACAAAGTGACCCGCTGAAAGCGTCAAAAGCGGGTGTCGTATAATGGCATTACTCCAGCTTCCCAAGCTGATAACGAGGGTTCGATTCCCTTCACCCGCTCCAGCCTCTCCAAACCCCGCCCGAAAGATCTGCTCATTCCTGATTTAATCTTCCGATCCGCCCTTGCGCCTCTGCTTGCCCCACGCTGCCACTTTTCCAGATAGCCCCAATCACTTCTTTTCGCTTCTTCAGATACCTCGCACGCGCGTACGGTGATGCCATCTGACAGCAGCAGGCAAAGACGATGGAAAAGGTTCAGGTATCAGCCGCTCACACGGGTTCCCACGATCAGTCTCACAACGCCAAATGGGGCATTGCGGCCGGGTTTTCGGCGAGTCTGGTGGGTATTGGTCTTGCCCGGTTTGCGTATACGCCTTTGCTGCCGGCGATCATTGACGCCGGGTGGTTTGATGCGTCGAAGGCGGCGTACCTGGGTGCGGCGAATCTGGCGGGGTATCTGCTGGGTGCTTTGACCGGGCGGGTGATGGCGCAGAGGTCTTCGACAGCGTTCACGCTCAGGGCAATGATGCTGCTGGCCAGTGTGGCGTTTTTCGCCTGCGCGTTTCCGGTGTCCTATCTGTGGTTTTTTGTCTGGCGGTTGCTGTCGGGCATCTCGGGTGGCGCGCTGATGGTGCTCGCTGCGCCTGCGGTGTTGGCGTATGTGCCGCCGTCGAAGAGAGGGCTTTCGGGCGGGATCATCTTCATGGGAGTCGGCGTAGGTATCGCGGCTTCCGGCACGCTGGTGCCGTTGTTGCTGCAGCAGGGTTTGCAGCAGACATGGCTGGGGCTGGGGATCATTTCTCTGGTGTTCACGGCGATTGCGTGGAGGGGCTGGCCGAAGCAGGACGCTGCGCCCGTTCACGCTGTTCATCATCCGCGCCAGTCCAAGCACACGACGCTCAAGGCGTTGTACGCCGAGTACGCGATCAACGCGGCGGGCTGGGTGCCGCACATGATTTTTCTGGTGGCCTTTATCGCTCACGGGTTGGGTCAGGGGCTTGAAGTCGGGGCTCAATACTGGGTGCTGTTCGGCATTGGGGCGACACTCGGCCCATTGCTGGCGGGCGTGTTGGCCGACCGGGTTGGCTTCGGCTTGGCGCTGCGGTTGTCGTTCATTCTAGAAGGGGTATGTGTCTGCATCCCGGCGTTGGGCCTGGGCACGCCATGGTTGATGGCCTCAAGCGTGGTGGTCGGCGCGTTTGTAACGGGGACCGTGCCGTTGGTCTTGGGTCGCGTACAGGAACTGCTTGTGCACCATCCGGCGCAGCAAAACGCTGCTTGGCGGACGGCCACGGTAGGTTTCGCACTGTTTCAGGCGGTCGCGGCGTACGGGTTTTCTTACCTCTTCTCGTACAGCGGCGGGAACTACGCCTTGTTGTTCCTGTTGGGAACCGGCGCCATCGCCCTCGCCTTGCTGATCGACATCATGGCTTCACGAAGCGTTGATGAAGCGGCTCATCGCTGATGTCACGCAAGCTGCCTGACGTTGTGCGGGCGACCGCCATTTTCCTGATGCACGCTGTCGAGAAAGGTCGCCAGCGCGCTGGAGAAATGGCTGTCGATGCGTCGAACGAACACCGTTTCAACCTGGGAAAAAGCCGTCGGCAGCTCATGTACGGCGACCCGGCCTTCCTGCCAGGCGTCAACCACAACGCCTCGGGGAAGGAGCGTGATGCCAACGCCCGCCGACACACAGGCGATGATGGCGTCGATCGAGCCGAACTCAAGTGGCTCCGGCACCAGCAGGCCCATACTCGCCAATAACGAGTCCAGGCGCTGTCGATAGGAACAGCCGACACGAAACACCACGGTTTTCAGATGGTCGATCGCGCGCACTGCGTCCAGCGAGCGCACGGCGTGGGAGGTGATCAGCACCAGCTCCTCGTGAAAGACGGTTTCGGTCTGCAACTCCGGATGACTGACCGGCCCTGCCACGAATGCCCCTTCAAGCTTACAGTCGACGACGTCCTGAATCAGGCTGCTGGTGGTGCCGGTCCGCACCAATGGCCGAACGTCTGGCCATGCTTTGGCGAAGCGGGCGATCAACAGCGGCAAGCGAAGCGCGAGGGTGGTTTCCAGCGTACCGATTTCCAGCACACCGGTCGGCGTGCCGTCATCGCGAGCAGCGGCCGATGCATCTGAGAGAAGCTTGGACAGCCTGGCGGCATAGGGCAGCACGCGTCGGCCTGCCGGGGTGATTTGCACACCCTTGGGGTTGCGTTGAAACAGCGAAACCCCGAGTTCGTCTTCCAGCGAGCGGATCCTGGAGGAGACATTCGATTGCACGGTGTTCAGCTCGACGGCGGCCTTGTTCATGCTGCCGTGCCGTGCGACCGCCTCCACTACCTTCAGATCGATCATATCCACCGAATCACCTGCTATCTCGAATGAGGCCAATTTGATTGCAAGGTTATTGGTTTTCGAGATTAGGCCTCAAGCACTCCAGTGACAAGCGGGTACGTAACCCTCGAGAGCAGAAAAGTAAAAAGCCTCGGTAAGAACCGAGGCTTCGTTTTGCTTCACGCATTTACGTTTTCGCTTACGACTTGGCGGCCTCGGCCGGCTTGGCATTAACCGCAGGTACGGGCTGAGTGTTCATCGCAGTGCGCTCTTGATAAGCCGGTAACGACGCTGCAAACGCCATCGCCTCCTCGCGCGAATCAAACGAGCCGAGTCGGTCGTGGTGAGTGCAGACCCGCCATGGGCCGTTGTTGACGTTGATCACGTCGTAGCCATTGAAATGGGTTTTGCTGAGCATCGCTGTGTGCATGGTGACCTCCCTCTCATTCAGAGAGTGTTATGGATTGTCCCGAAAGACCTTACACCGGGTCGCCCTCGTGTGAGGGGCCGTTAGACAGATGGCGTTCAGGGCTTCAAGGGTTTTTCTTCGTCCTTTTCGGACAGGCTTTTCCCATCGTCCGGGTGTTTCCAGGTTTGCGGGGGCGGCGTTTCGCGCGTTTGCTGCTCGGCGGCTTCAACCCGTTCGAATTCGTCGGCAGACGGCGCCGACCTGTCGCGACGCGGCGTTTCCATCGGACTTGGATGAGGGCCGGGGCTTTGTGCGGCGGCGGTATTCACTGGATCGGTTTTCATGATGACCTCTCAGCGAACCGGATTTGGGGTTCAAGCGTTAGAAACAGGCTCGACACAGGGGTTCGAAATATCTTCCGAGCGGTTCGACGGCGGCTCGGCGTTGACAACGTCGACCTGGCTTCCTATAAGTCCACTCCGTTTGGCCACTCGGCCAGCCTGCTCACCTGAACGCGAAGCGAGATGATGGAATTCACGGATTTTGACGCTGAACTTGCCGACTGGAATCAACTGCAAACCGCTCATCCGTGTTCAGGTTTGCTGTTAGGCAACGGTGCCAGCCTCGCGGTGTGGAAGAACTTTGCCTACGACTCGCTGTTCGAGCTCGCGCAAACCACCCGCAACAAGCCGCTAAGCCCGACGGAGCTGGCGCTGTTCAAATCCATGGAAACCGAGAACTTCGAGCCCGTCCTCAGCGGCCTGAAGGTGGCGATGCGGGTGAACGCGGCGCTGACGATCAGTTCGTCTTCGCCACGTAACCGGTACTTCGCGATCAAGGAAGCGCTCATTCACGGGATTCGTTCGGCGCACATTCCATGGCGTTTGATGGCGCCGTCGACCATCGCGCACATCAGCCAGGCGCTGAGCCAGTACGCGACGGTCTACTCCACCAACTATGACCTGCTGGTCTATTGGGCGGTGATGCATGGCGCACAGCCGTTTGACGATCTGTTCGATGACGACGCGGTCTTTAACCTGCACCGGACCACCAGCCACGCCACGCGCATCCTGTATCTGCATGGCGGCATGCACCTGGTCAAAAATTTCGACGGCACCGCGCGCAAGCTAATGTCCTCTGAAAGCACGCTGCTCGGCAGCTTTGCCGTCAATGCGCTGGAAGACGTTCCGCTGTTTGTTTGCGAGGGTCGCAGCAACGACAAGATGAAAATCATCCGAGGCTCGGATTACCTCTCGTTCTGTCACGCCCAACTGGCGCAACACCAGGGTTCGCTGTGCATCTTCGGGCATTCGCTGGGCAAACAGGACCGACACATCCTCGACGCCGTGCTGCAGGCCAGACCGACCACTCTCGCCATCTCGATCCTTGCGCGCAGCGAAGCGTTCATCCAGCATCAGAAGCGGCACTACAGTGCGTTGTTTGAAGGGCAAAACATCGAGTTGAAGTTCTTCGACGCCAAAACGCATCCGCTGGGCAATCCCGAGTTTTCGGTGCCGGTGGCGCGGTTGAAAGAAGGGTTGGAGATCAGGAAGGGCTGAGCGTCAGCGATGTTCGTATTCCCAACCTCTGCACGCCAGCGCCACATGTTTGGGTATGAGCGCAGCGCCACTGCTGTAAGCAGTAATGGTTCGGCGCGTAAAACCAAGCTCGACCGCCGCAGCTGACAGCGATAAGTTGTTTTTTGCCATCCACTGCTTGAACTCCCGGGTTGGCATCACTTCGCCAGATTGCTCCAATGCCAGCCGATGGAGCGTAGATGCCGCCAACTCAAGATCATCGCCCCAAGTGACGTCAAACCCCCACTCGCCTACGGTCACCCTGTTGAATCGCTCGGAGTCTTTCAAGGGCGAGAGGATGGGAAACTGATCAAGAACGTCGGAGAGATCGACGATGTGCCGTTTGCCGTTGTTCCAATCGATAGTCAGTGCGTGCTTACCTGCAACAGGCTGTACGCCAGCGATACGTAATTTGCTCGCCATAGGTCAGGTTCTCCGGTTTTGCTCGTACCATATCCGCCAGAGTTCGGCGGAATGAGATCGGGCCCACATCAAAGCGGCTTTCAGTGCTTTAGGCTCGGCCCCTTTGCCCAGAACTCTAAAGCCGTCGATCTGCACCAGCGACTCCCCGTCCGGTGTTTGCACATGGAAATGCGGCGGAGCATGGTCGTCCGGATAAATCTTGATTTTCCAGTTTCGGTCGCTTTGTACGGTAGCCATGGCGACGAATACTAGAGAAAATTTTTCTCCACCGCAAATACCGTGACCAAAAAAAACCGAACCACCAAGGCCCGGTTGCTATCCGCTCAATCCACACCCGCTCCCAAACTTCCCACCACTGCCGGCTTACTCGTTACTTTCCGACAATGCCCCCACCACAACCGTGTTGCCGTGCGCCTTCTTATTGACGCTGGCAGCGACTGATTCTGTCGACAGTCGGACGCTGCTGAGGGTGGCGAGGCGGTCGCTGCTCGTCGATTTCACGACGCTCGCTGACCACTGAGCCGCCACGGTCGCTATCCATGCGAACAGGAACACCACGACACCTTGCAACGCCCACTTTCCGATGACCGACACGATTGTTCTCCTGGCTGAATTCGACGCCACCCATTTGACCTTCAAATGGTTGCAGGAAGATGGCATTCAATTTCTGCACCAATATTCAGAGGTGTTCAGCGGCCAGCAGGAAAATCCTCACAAACGGCGCTTCCCCCCTGAAACGCGAAGTGTACGGCCGATTCTGTCGGTATCTGTTAAGGGGCTTTGCGGGTCATCTGTGGCTGAATGGAAGCCTTCGCTTCACGCTTGGCTTTTATTCTTAAAACAAAAGGCACGACTCAACATGTCCTCTCGCGAAAACACCGGCATGGTCCTCGGACTGGTCGGCGTGGTGATCTTCAGTCTGACGCTGCCCATGACCCGCATCGTGGTTCAGGAAATCCATCCTTTGCTCAATGGCCTCGGCCGAGCGTTGTTCGCGGCGATTCCAGCGGCAGCTTTGTTGCTCTGGCGTCGTGAGAAATGGCCGACCCGCGCCCAGTTCAAAGCGCTGATGGTCGTCGCGCTGGGCGTGATCATCGGCTTTCCGGTGCTGTCGGCCTGGGCCATGAAAACCCTGCCGGCCTCCCACGGTGCGCTGGTCAACGGCCTGCAGCCTTTGCTGGTGGCGATCTACGCGGCATGGCTGTCCCATGAACGTCCTTCAAAAGCGTTCTGGCTCTGCGCGGCGATGGGCAGTGTGCTGGTATTGGGCTATGCGCTCATCAGCGGTGCGGGCAACCTACAGGCCGGTGACCTGCTGATGGTCGGGGCTGTGGCCATTGGTGGGCTGGGTTACGCCGAAGGCGGCCGGCTGGCCAAACAGATGGGCGGCTGGCAGGTGATCTGTTGGGCGCTGGTGATATCGATTCCGGTGTTGATCATCCCGGTCGGCTACCTCGCCTCGCAGCACGAAGGACCTATCTCGACAGGCGCGTGGTGGGCGTTCGGTTACGTGTCGTTGTTCTCGCAATTCATCGGCTTTTTCGCCTGGTACGCGGGCCTTGCCATGGGCGGGATTGCCCGCGTCAGTCAGATTCAGCTGGTTCAGCTGTTCTTCACCATGGCGTTTTCGGCGCTGTTCTTCGGCGAACACATTGACCCGGTCACCTGGATCTTTGCCGCCGGCGTGGTCGTGACGCTGGCCATCGGGCGCAAGACGGCGGTCGTCGCGCCCAAGCCGGTCGTGGCTACGCGGGTCTAGCCGATCAGATGATCTGCCTGGAGCAAGGTCTCCAGGCAGTGTTCCTGGATGCCATAGAACGTCTTCAATTCCTGAATTTTAGCCAGCAGCTCTGCAGGATCGGTCGGCGTTGAGCGTTTGACGGCCAGGATCATCTTGTTCTTGTTGGTGTGCTCCAGCGAGATGAACTCAAAGACTTTGGTCTCGTAGCCACACACTTCCAGCAACAACGCACGCAGCGCATCGGTGACCATCTCGGCCTGCTGCCCCATGTGCAGACCGTATTGCAGCATCGGTTTGAGCAGCGTCGGGCTCTGGATCTGCAGGCGAATCTGTTTGTGACAGCAGGGCGAGCACATGATGATCGAGGCGCCCGAACGGATGCCGGTGTGAATCGCGTAATCCGTGGCAATGTCGCAGGCGTGCAAGGCAATCATCACGTCCAGCTCGCTCGGCGCCACCGAACGCACATCCCCGCATTTGAACACCAGCCCGGGGTGCTCCAGGCGCGCAGCCGCGTTGTTGCACAAGGTGACCATGTCTTCACGCAACTCAACGCCCGTGACGTTGCCTTCGGCCTGTAAGGTATTACGCAGGTAATCGTGGATGGCAAACGTCAGATAGCCCTTGCCTGAGCCGAAATCGGCCACCGTCACCGGCTTGTCCAGGGTGATCGGCGAGGTCGACAGCGCGTGGGAGAACACCTCGATGAACTTATTGATCTGCTTCCATTTGCGCGACATCGCCGGAATCAGTTCATGCTGCTTGTTGGTCACGCCCAGATCCGTGAGAAACGGACGGCTCAGCTCCAGATAGCGTTTCTTTTCGCGATCATGTTCCGCCGAAGGCGCTTCACGCTGTTGCTGTGAGGTGTTGCGGAACAGGGTGCTCTTGCCTTTCTTGCTGAACTCTAGCTGCACCTCATCTGTAAGCGACAGCAGGTGCGCGTTCTTGAACGATTCGGGCAGCAAACTGGCGATCAGCGTTTGCGCCTCGGCCAGCGGATGGTTCTTGGTGATGTCGCGGGTCTTGTAGCGATACACGAACGACAAACAAGGCTGATCCTTGATCGTCGTGGGTTTGATGATGATCCGCTGCAGCTCGGCATCGGTCCCGACGTACTTGGCCAGCACCAGCTTGATCAGTGAGTTCTGCGTCAGACAGGTGTCGAGCAGGCTCAGGAACTGGGCGCGGTGATCCTGCGCGGGAGCGGCATTGGCTGCAGTAACGGACATCGGGTGAACCCTGTGGAAGCGAAAAATGCGAGGGCGGTATTTTAGGCGGGATGACGAACCGTGGTGGATTTAATTATTGCCCACCACAAGGCCGTAGATCGGATTTCACTACTCCAGCACTACCAGACGGTTCGGCAGCTCGTTGCGCGGCTGGGTCACCGGCACCTGATCGCTCAGCACCTCTGCGCACGAACGAATGCAGCCCAGAAAGCCTTCCAGGATCTTCCCTTCGCTCACCTGCCGGGTGAAGACATCGACCATTGAACGCCAGACCATGTCATCCACATGACGGGCGATACCGTCGTCAACGATGATTTCGACGTAACGCTCGGCCTCGCTGACAAAGATCAACACCCCTGTGCCGTTGGCCGTCGCGTGCAGGTTCTGCTCCAGGAACTGCCGTCGCGCCAGACTTCCCGCTCGCCAGTGCCGAACCGATCCGGGCACGAGTCGAGAGGTCATTGCGGGCAGACGGCACACCAGCGCGACGACAATGAACGTCGCAATCTGAGTCAACAACAGCTCGTTGGCATTCAGCCAACCGGGATAAAAATTGATCAAACCGGGCACGAGCAGCGCAACCAGCCCGGCCCAGATCAAAGGGGCGTAAGCATAATCGTCGGCACTTGCAGCGAGCACCGTCACCAGTTCGGCGTCCGTCTGACGCTCGACCGCTTCGATGGCCTGAGCAACCTGCTTCTGTTCGTCTTCAGTGAGTAACGCCATGCACTGCAATCCTTATTAAGCTATCGACTACCAGCCACCGGAGGCACCGCCGCCGCCAAAACTGCCACCACCGCCGCGCATGCCCCCGCCACCGCCAGAGCCACCGGAACCGAAGCCACCACCACCGCCTCCTGAGCCGATATAGCCGCCGCCCAAGCCACCCAAGGCACGGCCCCAGCGCATATTGATAAAGACGAAGGCCACGAAGAGGATGAGAAACAGCAGGCTCATTTTCCAGTCAGTGACATCGTCGCCGCCGGACGCACCGACCGCGGGCTCAGCCAGTGGATCGCCGCCCAGCACCTGCACGATGGCTTCGGTGCCTTTACTGATGCCGCCGACGAAATCACCCTGCTTGAACGCCGGCGTGATGACCTGATTGATGATCACCGAGGACTGTGCGTCCGTCAGCCGGTCTTCCAAGCCGTAGCCGACTTCGATACGCACCTTGCGCTCATCCCTGGCGACGATCAACAACGCGCCGTTGTCTTTGCCCTTCTGGCCGATGCCCCAAAAACGACCGAGTTGGTAGCCAAAATCCTCGATGGTCGAGCCTTGCAGATTGGGCAGCGTGACCACCACGACCTGTTCAGTGGTGAGCTCTTCATGAGCCCGCAGCATCTGGGACAGCCGTTCCTTGCTCTCGTTGTCGATCATTGCGGCCGTGTCGACGACCTGACCGCTCAGCGCTGGAAACTTCAGTTCGGCCTGAGCCCATTGGGCGAACAGGCCAACCGACATCGCCAGAAAGGCGACCAGAATGCCCCGCCGCGCGCGCCCCATCAGAATTTCACTTGCGGCGCTTTGTCAGCGTCTGCAGCGGTGGCTTCGAAGTTAGGCCGGATCGGCAGGTCGCTGTACATCACCGAATGCCAGAGACGACCAGGAAAGGTCCGGATTTCGGTGTTGTACTTCTCGACCGCAGCGATGAAATCGCGACGTGCCACGGCAATCCGGTTTTCTGTCCCTTCGAGCTGTGATTGCAGGGACAGGAAGTTCTGGTTGGATTTCAGGTCCGGATAGCGCTCGGACACCACCATCAGACGACTCAACGCACCCGTCAACTGACCTTGCGCGTCCTGAAACTGCTTGAGTTTGGCGGGATCGTTGAGCGTATTGGCATCGATCTGGATAGAGGTGGCCTTGGCCCGGGCCTCGATCACCGCCGTGAGCGTCTCCTGCTCCTGCCTGGCATAGCCCTTCACGGTTTCGACCAGGTTGGGGATCAGGTCGGCGCGGCGCTGATACTGGTTCTGCACTTGAGCCCAGGCGGCTTTGACCTGCTCGTCATAGGTCGGAATATTGTTGATGCCGCAACCGGCAAGCAACGTGCTTAACAGCATCAGCAGCGCCAGTGACAAATTGTAACGACTGCCCCGAATGTGCCCGTAACGCTCTATTTGCATGGCCTGTGTGCCCCTTCATGTCCTGCATTAGTCTTCCCGTCTGACCATGACTTTAGCCAAATCGGACGATCCCCGGCATAATCTTGCCCCATCACGTTGTCAGGGCACTGGATTGCCAAGCAGCAATCAGATAAAACTCGCTGCGCTACTGATGCTCAGATGCATCGGGAGTTCAGCGACTCCCCGTCCTGATGACAATAAAAACCAAAGGTTTCACACCAAAAACAAAGGCCACCCGGTATTTCGCGCGAGTTGCCGGTCAACGCCTTGAGAAAATCATTCATGAATAAGCTGTGTTTACTGAGTCTAGTCATCGGTTTGGCCAGTCAGTCCGCCTGGGCCGAAACCGCAACCAGCCCCGCCAGTAACCTGTCCACGTTACACGCCAAGAATGCATTCATCTCCAACCTGATGAAGCAGATGACCCTCGACGAGAAGATCGGTCAGTTGCGCCTCATCAGCATCGGGCCGGAAATGCCGAAGTCGGAAATCGTCAAGGAAATCGCCGCAGGCAGAATCGGCGGCACCTTCAACTCCGTGCTGCTGCCCGATAACCGCGCCATGCAAGACGCTGCCGTCGCCCACAGCCGTATGAAGATCCCGATGTTCTTCGCCTACGACGTGATCCACGGCCAGCGCACCATATTCCCGATCAGCCTGGGCCTCGCGTCGACCTGGGACATGGACGCCGTCACCCGCGCCGGTCGCGTTTCCGCGATCGAAGCCGCTGCCGATGGCGTAGACATGACCTTCGCGCCGATGGTCGACATCACTCGTGATGCCCGCTGGGGTCGCAGCTCCGAAGGCTTCGGCGAGGACACGTATCTCGTGTCGCGCCTTTCCGCGACGATGACCCGCGCTTTCCAGGGCACCAGCACCCAGGCACCGAACAGCATCATGGCCGCCGTCAAACACTTCGCCCTTTACGGCGCAGTGGAAGGCGGTCGCGATTACAACACCGTCGACATGAGCCCGGTGCGCATGCAACAGGACTACCTCCCGCCGTACCGCGCCGCCATCGATGCGGGCGCAGGGGGTGTGATGGTCGCACTGAACGCCATCAACGGCGTGCCTTCGACCGCCAACGCCTGGTTGCTGCAAGACGTGCTGCGCAAGGACTGGGGCTTCAAGGGCGTCACCGTCAGCGACCACGGCGCCATCAAGGAACTGATCGACCACGGCGTGGCCAAGGACTTCCGCGAAGCCGCGAAGCTGGCAATCAAGGCCGGTGTCGACCTCAGCATGAACGACAAGGCGTACGGAGAAGAGCTCCCTGCGCTGGTCAAGAACGGTGACGTGTCGATCAAGGAAGTCGACAATGCCGTGCGTGAAGTGCTCGGCGCGAAGTGGGAAATGGGCCTGTTCGCCAACCCTTACCTGCGCATCGGTGCGGCTGTCGACGATCCGGTCGATCGCAATGCCGAAAACCGCCTGCACCGCACCGAGGCCCGCGACGTGGCGCGCCGCAGCATGGTCCTGTTGAAGAACGACCACAACACTCTGCCACTGAAGAAAGAAGGCACCATTGCCATTGTCGGCCCGCTGGCCAAGAGCTCGCTGGACATGCTGGGCAGCTGGTCTGCCGCCGGTCTGGCGCGTCAGACCGTCAGCGCCTACGACGGTCTGGCCAATGCCCTCGGCGACAAAGCGAAGATTCTCTACGCCGCCGGCACCAACGTGACCGACAACCAGGAAGCGATCACCTACCTGGACAAGATGGACGACCAGATTCACATCGATGGCCGCCCCGAGCAGGACATGATCGACGAGGCGGTCAAGGTCGCCCAGCAGTCGGACGTGGTCGTGGCCGTGGTTGGCGAATCACGCAACATGTCGCACGAAGCCGCGAGCCGCGTGGATCTGGTGCTTCCAGGTCGCCAGCGCGATTTGATCAAGGCGCTCAAGGCCACGGGCAAACCGCTGGTCATCGTGCTGATGAACGGCCGGCCGCTCGCGCTGGGTGAAGAGAACAGGCAGGCCGATGCCATGCTTGAAACCTGGTTCCTGGGCACAGAAGGCGGCAACGCGCTAGCGGACGTGCTGTTCGGCGACTACAACCCGTCGGGCAAGCTGCCGATGACGTTCCCTCGCTCGGTCGGTCAGGTACCTGCCTACTACAATCACCTGAACACCGGTCGTCCGTATCGCGAGAACGACTCGAATTACACCTCGAACTACTTCGAGGAGCCGACCAGTCCGCTGTTCCCGTTTGGCTATGGCTTGAGCTACACCCAGTTCAGCGTCTCGGACATCGTGTTGTCGGTCAACAAGATGACCCGCAAAGACAAACTGACCGCGACCGTTCAAGTGAAGAACATTGGCAAGGTCGCGGGCGAAACCGTGGTTCAGCTATACCTGCGTGATGTGGCTGCGTCCATCAGTCGTCCGGTGAAAGAACTGAAGAACTTCCAGAAGATCATGTTGAAACCGGGCGAAGAAAAATCCGTGACCTTCACCGTGACCGAGGAAGACCTGAAATTCTTCAATCCGTCGCTCAAGTACGCGGCTGAAGCAGGCGAATTCAAGCTCATGATCGGCCTGGACTCCAAAGACGTGAAAGAAACGACGTTCAATCTGCTTTAAGCCTTGCTGTGGGTGGTGCGGTGCCCAGACCGCACCACGAAGAGATTAACGTGTAGGAGCGCGCTTGCCCGCGATTGCATGCCTTCATCGCCTGCCG
>Ga0308163_10000928_pt1 | contig 38570 bp, 31 predicted proteins | sample PhyTR1_FD_201037 | JGI IMG/M metagenome (GOLD analysis project Ga0308163, IMG submission 201037) | Phyllosphere microbial communities from UC Gill Tract Community Farm, Albany, California, United States - DLSLT.R1 | ecosystem: Host-associated > Plants > Phyllosphere > Unclassified | place: USA... | reverse complement strand
TCCATGATCACTTCCGGCTCAACCATCGGCACCAGGCCGCATTCCTGGCACAGCGCCGCATAACGGGCCAGCGCGTGGGCGTTGGACTCGATGCAGGTGCCCGACGGGATGCTTTCGCCGATGTTGATCACCGCGCGCCACTTGGCAAAGCGCGCACCCAGCTTGTAGTACTCCTGCAGGCGCTCGCGCAGGCCGTCCAGGCCTTCGGTCACCAGCTCACCGGGGCAGCCGGCCAGCGCATGGGCGCCCTTGTCGACCTTGATGCCCGGAATGATGCCGTGGTCGGCCATGTACTTGGCGAACGGCACGCCGTCCTTGGTGGACTGGCGGATGGTTTCGTCGTACAGGATCGCGCCGGAGACATGCTCGTTCAGCTTCGGCGTGGTCAGCAGCATTTCGCGGTAGGCGCGACGGTTCTCTTCGGTGTTTTCCAGGCCGACGCTGGCGAAGCGCTTGCCGATGGTGCCGGTGGATTCGTCGATCGCGATGATGCCCTTGCCCGGGGCGACCATGGCCTGGGCGGTTTCGGCCAGCTGTTCGATGCTCATGTATTTCCTGTGGCGGGTGCGGGAAAAACGCAATTATAGCCCCCGCCTCCCGTGAACTGACCGTCCACAGAATCTGGAAACGCTTTCAGGCACCCAACGCATGACGGCGCGACGTTTCCGCCGCGCCGCCGTGTGCTGCACTGCCGGGGGTTGCCCGGCAGTTTCCTTTACAGATCGCCCAGACCGCTGGCGCGCCCGTCTTCACCCACTTCCAGCAGGCGCAGGGTGTTGGTGGCGCCATGGGTTTCCATGTGCTCGCCGCTGGTGAACACCACGCGGTCACCGGCCTGCAGCTGGTTGGCTTCCACCAGCAGGCGGATGCTGCCGCGTGCGGCTTCGCGCGGGGTAAAGCCGCGGCTGTCGAAGTTGATCGGGAACACGTCGCGCATCAGCGCCATCTGGCGACGGGCGCCGTCGTGGCGGGTCACCGCGAACACCGGGGCCGAGGCACGGAAACGCGACAGGTAGCGCGCGGTGCCGCCGGATTCGGTCATCGCCACGATCGCACGCACGCCCACGTGCTGGGATAGGAACATGGTGGCCATGGCGATGGCCTGGTCGGCACGTTCCAGGTTGCGCGGCGAGGCGCCGAAATCGGTTTCGGTCTGGAACTGGCGTTCGGCGCCCAGGCAGATGCGCGCCATCGCTTCGACCGCCTTGACTGGGTACATGCCCGCAGCGGTTTCGGCCGACAGCATCACCGCATCGGTACCGTCGATGACCGAGTTGGCCACGTCCAGCACTTCGGCGCGGGTCGGGATCGGGCTTTCGACCATCGACTGCAGCATCTGCGTGGCGGTGATCACCACCTTGTTCTGTGCCAGCGAGGCCTTGATGATCTTCTTCTGCAGGCCCGGCAGTTCGGCGTCGCCGATTTCCACGCCCAGGTCGCCACGGGCGACCATCACCACATCACTGGCGTCGACGATTTCTTCCAGGTTCTCGATGGCTTCGGTGCGCTCGATCTTGGACACCAGCGCGGCGTAGCAGCCGTGCGATTCGGCAATGGCGCGCGCATCGTTCATGTCCTGCGCGTTGCGGCAGAACGAGACGGCGATGAAGTCCACGCCGATCTTGGCCACGATGCCGATCAGTTCCTTGTCGCGCTCGGTCAGTGCGCCCAGCGACAGGCCACCGCCCTGCTTGTTCAGGCCCTTGCGGTCGGACAGCACGCCGTCGTTGAGCACGGTGTTGATGATGCGCTCGCCCTGCACTTCCAGAACCTGAAGCTGCATCAGGCCGTCGTCGAGCAGCAGCACGTCGCCGGCCACCACGTCCTGCGGCAGGCCGAGGTAGCTCACGCCCACCTGGGTGGTGTCGCCCGGGGGCGGGTTGGCCGCGGCGACCAGGTCGAAGCGGTCGCCCGCCTTGAGGTGGATCTTGCCTTCGGCGAAGCGCTCGATGCGGATCTTCGGGCCCGGCAGGTCGGCCAGGATGCCCACTTCCACGCCCACGCGCTGCGCGGCAGCGCGCACGTCGGCGGCACGCTTGGCCTGGCCGGACGGGTCACCGTGGCTGAAGTTGAGGCGAACCACGTTCACGCCGGCGCGGAAGAGATCCTCCAGCACGCCCGGCGGGTCGGTTGCCGGTCCGAGGGTGGCAAGGATCTTGGTGCGACGCTGACGCTCAATCATGGTAAATGGGCTCCCGGGAAAGGATCGAAATTAGCACACCCTTCACGTCCCATGAATACGTTTACAGCCTTGGGGCAGCTGGCTCTTGCTGTTGTCCTGCAGACACCGGCGGACCGCCGGGCGGACATCGGCTGACGCCCGAATGCCGACAAGCCCCGACCCGATTGGCTTTGCGCGCGACATGCGGCGGCGTACGGGACGCCGCCGCGTGCCTCAGGCGAGCAGCGTGAGCAGGTCGTCCGGCGTGTTTGCCAGGTGCTGCGCACCGGCCAATTGCAGCTCGTCGGCGCCGCCGAAACCCCACAACACGCCGATATTGCGCATGGCGTGATGACGCGCGCCGGCAATATCCATGCGCCGGTCGCCGATCATCCAGCACTGGTCCGGGGTCAGCGACAGGCGCTGCAGGGCTTCGGCGACCAGCTGCGGTTTCTCGCTGCGGCTGCCGTCGATCGTGGCGCCGATGACGTCATCGAAGCAGCTGCCAAACGGCAGGTGGTCGATGATGCGGCGCGCGTGCGGCTCGTTCTTGGCCGTGACGATGGCCAGCCGGTGGCCGCGGTCGTGCAGTTCCTGCACGACCTGGCCGATCCGCGGGTACACCTCGTGTTCGCGCCAGCCCACCACGTCGAAGCGTTCGCGGTAGTAGGTGACTGCCTGTTCGACATCGGCCGGGTTGGCAAACAGCGGCGCGAAGCTGGTGCGCAGCGACGGGCCGATCCAACGCCGCAGTTCGTCCTGCGGCGGGACCGGCTGGTCCATCCGGGTGAGCGCATGCGCCACGCATTGGGTAATGCCGACCGCCGAGTCGATCAGGGTGCCATCGAGGTCGAAGAACAGCGTTGAACGCGGTTCGAAGGCGTGACGACCGAGGGTCATCAGGCGCCCCGTGCTTCCAGCGCGGCGACCGCCGGCAGGGTTTTGCCTTCCAGGAACTCCAGGAACGCGCCGCCGCCGGTGGAGATGTAGCTGACCTGGTCGGCGATGTCGTACTTGTCGACAGCCGCCAAGGTGTCGCCGCCGCCGGCGATGGAGAACGCCGGGGAGGCGGCGATGGCCTGGGCCAGGGCCTGGGTGCCGTGGCTGAAGGCCTCGAATTCGAACACGCCGACGGGGCCGTTCCAGACCACGGTGCCGGCCTTGGCGATCAGCCCGGCGTAGTGCTGGGCGGTGTCCGGGCCGATGTCGAGGATGAGGTCGTCTTCGGCGACGTCAGCCACGGCCTTCACGGTGGCTTCGGCATCGGGGAGGAACTGCTTGGCGACGACGACGTCGGTGGGCAGGGGGATGTCTGCACCGCGGGCCTTGGCATCGGCGACGATCTTCTTGGCCGTGTCGAGCAGGTCCGGTTCGTACAGGGACTTGCCGACCGGGTAGCCGGCCGCCGCGATGAAGGTGTTGGCGATGCCGCCGCCGACGATGAGCTGGTCGACCTTGCCGACGAGGCTGGACAGCAGTTCAAGCTTGGTGCTGACCTTGCTGCCGGCGACGATGGCGAGCAGGGGCTGGGCGGGGGCAAGCAGGGCCTTGGCGAGCGCGTCGAGTTCGGCCATGAGCAGCGGGCCGCCGGCGGCGATGGGGGCGAAGCGGATGACGCCATGGGTGGAGGCCTGGGCCCGGTGCGCGGTGCCGAAGGCGTCCATGACGAAGACGTCGCAGAGGGCGGCATACTTCCTGGCCAGGGTTTCGTCGTCCTTGCCTTCGCCGACGTTCATGCGGCAATTTTCAAGCAGGACGATGGCACCGGGGGCAACGTCGACGCCGTCGACCCAGTCGCGCACGAGCGGGACCGGGACGCCGAGCAGCTGGGAGAGGCGCAGGGCAACGGGGGCAAGCGATTCGGCTTCGCTCCAGACGCCTTCGGTGGGGCGGCCGAGGTGCGAGGTGACCATGACGGCGGCGCCCTTTTCCAGTGCGAGCTTCAGCGTCGGCAGCGATGCGGTGATGCGCTGTTCGGAGGTGATGCGGCCATTCTCGATCGGTACGTTGAGGTCCTGGCGGATCAGCACGCGCTTGCCGGAGAGATCGAGGTCGGTCATGCGAACGATGGACATGGGCAACTCTTTGGCTGAAAAGGAAAGGGCGCCACGCACGGCGCAGACACCCATTGTCCCGGCTGCGCGGATGCATCGCAAATTTTCGGGCAGACGCAGACGCAGAAGTAGAAGCAGGAGCAGAAGCAGAAGCCAAGTCCACGTGCACGTCCACCTCCACGTGCAAAGCCCTGCGGCCGATGCTCCTGCGCTGTGCGGGGGCCTGTGGGTTCACGGGACACGCTGCAAGTACGTCCCTGTAAGCTCCGTCGCGCCATCCATGGCGCTCAGGGTCCCGTGAACCCACAGGCCCCCACACTCGACAGTGGGTCGGCGCGCATGCAAAAGCCCACCGGTAGTGCCGGGCTCTGCCCGGCAGCTCTTCCCCACCGTCAACGCGGTGAACCATCCGGAGGTGGCCGGGTGGCCTTGCCCAGGACCGTGTGTTGCCATGGATGGCAACACCGAGCCCCCAGGGACGGGTTTACGGCGTGTCCTGGGCAAGGCCACCCGGCCACCTCACCGCAGGAACAACCCAAGCGCTGCCTTAGCCGCCAGCAAAAAAACAGCAACAACAATCAACCACCAACATCCCCAGGCTTCTGCCGCAGCACGCTTACCGCGAACCCGCCCACGATCAGCACGCCCAGCACCAGCAGCCCCCACAGCAGCCACCGCTTCCAGTCGCGCCGCGGAGCCACGGCGGCGTCGCCGCCCAGCACCTGCGCCTGCCCCTTCAGCGTCGCAGCGGCCGGCTGCCATTGCGCGCCCTGCTGCTCGCGCAGTTGCGCGATCACCGTGCCCACCGGCGCATCGCTGCGGCCGGCGCGCACGCTGCCGGCGGCCACGCTGTACGGCGGCTCGCCCTGGCTCAGGAACACCAGCGCCTCGGGCTGGTAGCCCAGTTTCAACGTGGGCGCCTGGTTCGGCTCGGCCTGCGCTGCCACCAGCTTCCAGTAACGGTCACGCGTGGGAACCGGCAACGACTGTGTCTGCGACCGACGACGTTCGGCGGCGTCCTGCACCTGGTAAGCCACCCACGGGCCTGCGCGCACCTGCCACGGCTGCGCCGTGTCATCGCGGCTGAGCAGGGTCCACTGCACCACGCTGTTGTCGGCGGTGCTGATGTCGACCTGGGCAACCGGAAAGCGCCCCTGCAACTGGTATTCGAACTCGCCCGGCTTGCCGGCCGCGCCTGCCAGCGATTCCCAGCGCCAGTCGATCGCCTCCAGCGCCGGCGCCAGTTCGGCCTGCACGTTGGACAGCACCGGCAGCGCATCGGCGCCGATCGGCAAAATGCGGAAATAGCGCGCCTGGCGGCCGATCTCGATGCGCCGCTGCTGCAGGCGACGCCCATCGTGCTGCAGGTCCACCAGCGGCACGTCGTCGGCAATCCGCTGCCACTGGCGAAGATCGTCGCTGGCCTCCACCCGCACCCGCGCCTGCAGCGACGACTGCACCTGCCAGTCCAGACGCAGCGCCTGCACGCCCACTTTCAGCGCACTCGCATCGATCAGCCACCCGGCGGCCTGCGCACTGCCGCCGCCGCTGCGGCCCAGGCGCGCTTCCACCCGGCGCACGCTGCCGTCGGTGTTGCGTTCGGTCAGCAGCTGCAGGTCATCGGCACCGGCGCCGGCCATCGCCGGCAGCGGGAACCAGGCCAGGTCCTGCCACTGCGCCGGGCGCGCCAGCGGCTGGTCGGCACTCAGCAGCGTGGTGGGCAATGCCTGGCCTTGTGCATTGAACACCTGCACATCGGCCAGCCGCGGCGACACCGCGCTGCGGTACACCGCCTCGTCCAGCATCACCCGGTAGGCGCCGGCCTGCGGCTGGGACAGCTGCAACGGCCATTGCTGGCGGTAGTCCTGGCGCGCATCGGCGGACTGCGCCAGCGACGGCACTGCGGCCAGGGACAACACGGCGATCAAGGTACGCAACGTCATCACGACTGAGGCTCCACGGTAGCGTCCGGCGCGCGCGGCGGTGCCGGCGCGAGGTAGCCCACAACCGTGCACAGCAGGCCGTAGGCGATAAAGGAGGAAATGCCGAGCAGGTTGCCCAGGTGCTGGCGATCGATCAGCACCAGTTTGGCCAACACGACGCCCATCAGCACCGCGCCCACCAGCCACAGGGTGCGCTGGCCGCGACGAGAGCCCCACACCCAGCTGATCACGCCGAGCACGCTCCAGACCACGGTGAGGCTGGTCTGGGCCAGGGTCGACGACCACAGCGCGTCGTTCCAGGCCACCCCGCCCCAGTGGTGCACGCTGTGCAGGGTGGTGCTGGTGAGCAGGGCGAAGCCGGCGATGGCCAGCACCGGGACGCGCTGACCGCGCAGCCCGGCCGGTGCCGGTGCCGACCACAGCCATCGCGCCGCCGGTGCCAGCACGGCCAGCTGCGCCAGTTCCATCGGATTGAGCAGGGGCAGCCACGGCAGCGGTGCGGGGGAGGCCGGTTGGATCAGCAGGCACAGCCAGCTCACGCCCAGCACACCGAACAGCGTGGCGGTGAGCGCGCTACGCAGGACGCCGAAGCGTGCCCCCAGCGGCATCGCCAACCACGGCCAGCGCAGCAGTGCGGTAGCGGCGACCAGCAGCCACGGCAGCAGGGCCAGCGCCAGCGACCAGCCCTGCGCCAGCGCGAAGCGATCGGCCAGCCACATGCACGCCAGCGACACGACGCTGGGCCACAACAACCACCAGCTGAACTGTGCCGCCAGCGCCACCCGGTCCTGCCCACCGCGCAGGCACCAAAGGCTGCGCACGCCCAGCAGCGCGAACACGGCCCAGGCCAGCGCGCCATAGCCGGCGAACGGCTGCTGGTGCACGTCGGCCTGCCACAGCGCCAGCGGGAACGCGGCCAGCAGCATCGCCAGCGTGGTCAGCACCAGTGCGCGGGCCGGTGCGCGGCGATGTACTTCGGCCGCCACCCAGGCGCTGAAGGCCACCGCGATCAGCAGGGCATCCGGGCGGCTGTCGCGGTCGACGAACCGGCCCACCTCGTGGATCACGCCGCCCAGCCACCACAGCAGGCCCCACAGGTAATACACGATGGCGGGCGAATCCTGGCGTGCGCGCCGGTAGCACCACGCCGAAGCGAAGCCGGCCACGGCCAGCAGCAGCCCGCTCATGAAGGTGGGATTGGCGATCGCGGTGGCATCGCTGTGCCAGTAGTCGGCGCCCACCACGAACCCGAACGCCGCGCCCAGCTGCAGCAGCGCGCCGGCGATCTGGGGCAGCCACCGCTTCTGGCGCAGGCCCAGCCAGACCAGCCCGGCGCCTTCCAGCGCGAACACGCTGGCGGTGGCGCGCGCAGACAGGGCCAACGGTACCGCCAGGGTGGCAAAGCCCACGGCCAGCACCGCGTGCGACTGGCCCAATGCGGCGTAACGCGGACGCCGGATCAGCGCCCAGCCGAGCACCGCGTACAACGCCGCCAGGCCCAGGGCACACAGGGCCAGTGCAAGCCGGTCGTCATGCAGCATGCCTGCCTGCAGCGAGAAGGCGATCAGCGGCGTACCGAACACCAGGCTGCCGTCGACCAGGTCGCGCGTCTCCGCCGGCTGGCGACGGGCATACAGGATCGGAATCAGCAGGTAGAAGGCGAAGAACAGCAGCAGGAACGGCTCGGTGCTGCTGAACTTGTCGGCGTTGTACTGCAGCACGCCCCACGCGGTGCCGATGCCGAAAGTGAAAGCAAACCCGAGCAGGTTGAGTACGCGCCACGGGCGCCACCAGGCAATGGCCAGGATCGCCGCATTGAGCACGGCGTAGTACGAGAACAGCGCCACGTGGTTGCCGCTGCCGGTGGACAGCCAGATCGGCGCCATGAACCCGGCCAGGATGCCCAGCACCGCCAGCGTGCGCGAGTTCTGCACCACGGCCAGCACGCCCATGCCGGCAATGAGCAGTACGCTCATCGCAAAGGCCGGCAAGGCATCGATCAGGTCGTAGCGCTTGAACGCGGCAAAGATGGTCAGCAGCAGCACGCCGATCGCCCCGCCCTGCAGCGCCAGCGCAAACAGGCGCCGGCGGTCGCGCTGGACCCAGCCGAATACCAGCCCGCCCAGCGCAGCGGCGGCAATGGCCGCCAACCTCAGCTCGATCGGTGCGTTCAACCAGCCCTGGTCACTGGCGTACTTGAGCAGCGCGGCGACACCCGCCAGCAGCACCAGCATGCCGATCTTGACCGGCACATTGCCGTCGGTGAACCAGTGTTTGATGGCCCCCACAATGCGCTCGCCCAGGCCTGGCCCCGAAGGCGGCGGCGGCGCGCTGGGGGCCGGCGGCAGCGGTGGCGGCCGGCTGGGGGGCGCAACAGGCGCCGGAGCGGCCGCCTCGACAGGCGCGGTCGACGCCGTGGCTTCTGGCAGGGACGGCCCGGTTGCGTTGGCGGGCGGTTCGGCGGCGGCAGCCACCGGTGCGCGTGCCTGGTAGGGCTGGTCGGCCCAATGCACCGAACGCGCCTCGGGCGCTTCGGCGCGTGCGGGGTCAGCGACATGGGCCGGCCGACCGTCGAACTGCTGCAGTTCCAACGCCGCAACCCGCCGACGCAGGCCGGCGATCATCACCAGCGCCACGATCAGCAGCACCGGGATCAGCAGCAGCACCACCGCCACCAAGGCAATCAACGCTTCCATTCCACGCCATCCTCATAGGGAAGCCCCGGCGGCATCCTGCCAACGCCATGCCGGTGGCACGCGGCCATGCTAATGGATCGGCGGCGGCTGCGGGGCAGGCACCCCCGCGGGCGCCCCGCCTCCTCAAAACGACGAACCCCGGCACGGGGCCGGGGTTCGCAGGTGTTACCGAGGCAGCGCCAGGCTTACTTGGCGGCGACAACCTTGGCCATTTCCAGGCACTTGTTGGAGTAGCCCCATTCGTTGTCGTACCACGACACCAGCTTGACGAAGGTGCTGTCCAGCGCGATGCCGGCATCGGCATCGAACACCGAGGTGTGGGTCTCGCCGCGGAAGTCGGTGGCCACCACCTTGTCTTCGGTGTAGCCCAGGATGCCCTTCAGCGCGCCTTCGCTCTGTGCCTTCACTTCGGCGCAGATCTCGGCGTAGGTGGCTTCCTTTTCCAGCTCGACGGTCAGGTCGACCACCGACACGTCCGAGGTCGGCACGCGGAAGCTCATGCCGGTGAGCTTCTTGTTCAGTTCCGGAATCACCACGCCCACGGCCTTGGCTGCACCGGTGGAGGACGGAATGATGTTCTCCAGGATGCCGCGGCCGCCGCGCCAGTCCTTGTTGGACGGGCCATCGACGGTCTTCTGCGTGGCGGTGGCCGCATGCACGGTGGTCATCAGGCCGCGCTTGATGCCCCACTTGTCATTGATGACCTTGGCCAGCGGGGCCAGGCAGTTGGTGGTGCACGAGGCGTTGGAGATGATGGCCTGGCCGGCGTAGGTGCTGTCGTTCACGCCGAACACGAACATCGGGGTATCGTCCTTGGACGGCGCCGACAGGATCACCTTCTTGGCACCGGCATCGATGTGCTTCTGCGCGGTGTCCTTGGTCAGGAACAGGCCGGTGGACTCGATCACCACGTCCACGCCCACTTCGTCCCACTTCAGGTTGGCCGGGTCGCGCTCCTGGGTCAGGCGGATCTTCTTGCCGTTGACGAGCAGGTCGCTGCCGGACACTTCCACGTCGGCCTTGAAGCGGCCATGCACGGAGTCGTACTTCAGCATGTATGCCAGGTAGTCCGGCTCCAGCAGATCGTTGATGGCGACGATTTCGATGTCATTGCCGAAGTTCAGCACGGCCGAGCGCAGCACGTTGCGCCCGATGCGACCGAAACCGTTGATGCCAACCTTGATTGCCATGTTCACAAGCTCCTGCAGCCGCGACGGTGCGGCGCCGATGGAAAGGGGGCGCTCATTCTAGCAGGGCCAGACCGGACCCGGCCCCCGGGAGGCAAATGGGAACCGGTTACATGTGGAAATTCCTGGATTGATCCGGATCAAGGCGCGGTGGGCCCGGGACGGGAAAACTGGCCCCATTCCACCCGCAACGAGACACCCTCATGCGCAACACCTCCCCCCTCCTGCTGTCCGCCCTGGCCGCCGCACTTGCGCTGGCTGCCGCCCCGGCCATGGCCCAGTCCAAGGGCGACTGGACGATCGGTGCCGGCGTGCACCAGGTCGCCCCGAAGTCCAACAACGGCTCGCTGGCCGGCGGCACGCTGAAGGTGGACGTCGACAACGACGTCAAGCCCACCATCACCGGTGAGTACTTCATTGCCGACAATCTGGGCATCGAGATCCTGGCCGCGCTGCCGTTCAAGCACGACATCAACATCGCCGGCCTGGGCAACGTGGGCAGCACCAAGCACCTGCCGCCGGTGGTGTCACTGCAATACCACTTCAACAGCAAGGGCAAGGTGTCCCCGTTCGTGGGCGCCGGCATCAACTACACCACGTTCTTCAGCGAGAAGACCAGCGGCGCGCTGGCGGGCAGCAAGCTGAAGATGGACGACTCCTGGGGCCTGGCGGCGCACGCCGGTCTGGATTTCGCGATCAACGACAAGGGCTCGCTTCGCGTCGATGTGCGTTGGATGGACATCGACAGCAAGGTGAAGCTCGACGGCGAGAAGATCGGCACCGTCAACATCGACCCGCTGGCCTACGGCGTGTCCTACGTGTTCAAGTTCTGATCGGCGGATCGGGACTGACAAGCGCAACACCCCTCGCAGCAAGCGTTTATCCCCGGCTTCGGCCGGGGATTTTTTTTGGTTTTTCTCCCGTTTGCGCAATAGCTACCAGAACCAGAGCGGCGAGTGCATGCCTGTACGGGCGTGGTCAGGTGCGGGTGGAGGGGCTGGACACGCCGCAAGTACGTCCTTGTAGGCTCCGCCACCGCATCCATGCGGTGGAGGGTCCCGCCCCTCCACCCGCACCTGCCCTTGGACACGCTATCGGCATGCAAAGAAGTGCAGAGCCGCTCGTTGGGCGCCCTTGGCTCTCTCCTGGGCCACCAGCCAAGTGTCGAGGGCCGGGGTGCAAGCAGGGTCAGTCTTCTGCCTCTCGCCCATTTGGGAAGGACCTTTTGGGGATCGAAAGGCAGCCACCCATGGGGTGGCTCTACCGCGGTGCAAGAAGATGCCGGGCTGCGGCCTGCGCATGCAGCGCTGCCGTGTCGAACAGCGGCACGGTGGCATCCTCGTCGCCTACCAGCAGCATGATCTCGGTGCAGCCCAGGATGATCGCCTGCGCGCCGCAGTCGACCAGCCGCTGCATCACCGCCCGGTACACCGCGCGCGATGAATCCAGCACTCGCCCCTGCACCAGTTCCTCGTAAATGATCCGGTGCACCTGCGCACGGTCGTCGGCGTCGGGCACCAGGACTTCCAGCCCGTGCCGCTGCGCCAGCCGCACCCGGTAGAAATCCTGCTCCATGGTAAAGGCCGTGCCGAGCAAGCCCACCCGCGCAAGCCCCAGCGCGCCGATCGCCTCCCCCACCGGATCGGCGATGTGCAGCAACGGCACTTCCACGGCTGCCTGCACCTCGTCGGCCATCAGGTGCATCGTGTTGGTGCAGATCACCAGCGCCGTTGCCCCGGCCCCTTGCAGCCGACGCGCAACATCGACCATTGCCGCCGTGGCGGCGGCCCAGTCGCCCGCCCGCTGCATCGCCTCGATATCGGCGAAGTCGAACGACCACAGCAGCATGCGCGCCGAGTGCATGCCACCCAAGGCATCGCGTACCTGCTCATTGATCATCCGGTAGTAGTGCGCCGAACTTTCCCAGCTCATCCCGCCGATCAGGCCCAAGACCTTCTGCACTGCCGCTGCTCCCGTGGTCGTCCAGGCCCCAGCCTATCGCCCGCGCGTGCCGCCAGCCAGATCCGGCCAAGCCGCCCCGCAGGCAGCCCGCTAGAATGAGGCCGATGAAGATCGCCTCCCTGATTCCGGCCACGGCCCTCGCCCTGGCCCTCACCCTTGTTTCCACCGATGCCCTGGCTTGGGGCGCACAAGGCCACCGCCTGGTCGCCCGCGTGGCCGAAACGCGCCTCACGCCGGCGGCCCAGGCCGAAGTGAACCGCCTGCTCGCCAGCGAGCCCGACCCGACCCTGCACGCCATCGCCCCCTGGGCGGACCAGCTGCGCGCCAAGGACCCGGGCCTGGGCAAACGCTCGGCGCGCTGGCATTACGTCAACATCGGCGAAGACAACTGCCATTACGAGGTGCAGAAGCACTGCAAGGGCGGCAACTGCATTGTCGAGGCGTTGAAGGTGCAGACCGCGATCCTCGGCGACCGCAGCAAGAGCGCTGCCGAGCGCGCCCAGGCACTGAAGTTCGTGGTGCATTTCACCGGCGACATCCACCAGCCCATGCATGCCGGTTACGGCCACGACAAGGGCGGCAACGACTTCCAGGTGCAGTTCAACAACCGCGGCACCAACCTGCACTCGCTATGGGACAGCGGCATGCTCAACGAGCTCAAGCTCGATGACGACCAGTACCTCAAACGCCTGATGGCCCTGCCCGCACCCAAGCTGGGCAAGCGCTCGAGCATCAACACCGACGCGGTGCAGTGGGCCGAGGCCAGCTGCCGCATCGCCATTGCACCTGGCGTTTACCCGGGCAAGCGTACGCTGGCCCCGGAGTATGCCGCGACCTACCGCCCGGTTGCGGAACAGGAGCTGCGCCTGGCCGGCGAACGCCTGGCCGTGCTGCTCAACGCCACGCTGGTCAAACGCTGAGGAACCCCCATGTCACTGCACGTCGCCAGTTTCTTCCACCCCGACAGCCACACCTTCAGCTACGTGGTGCATGATCCGGCGACGTTGCAGGCTGCGGTGATCGATCCGGTGCTGGACTACGATCCGGACACCGACGCGCTCGGTTCCGGGCCGCTGCAGCCGCTGCTTGCCCACGTGCAGGACAACGCGCTGCAGGTGCACTGGCTGCTGGAAACCCACGCCCATGCCGACCACGTCAGTGCCGGCCGCTGGCTCAGGCAGCAGTGGCCACAAGCCAGGTTGGCGATGGGCGACGGGATCGTGCAGGTGCAGAAGACCTTCGCGCCGCGTTACGCGCTGGACGTGGCGACCGACGGGTCGCAGTTCGACCACCTGTTCGCCGATGGCGAGCATTTCGCACTGGGCGGCATCGATGCCGAGGTGATCGCGGTGCCCGGCCACACCAGCGACAGCGTGGCCTACCGCATCGGCGACGCGCTGTTCACCGGGGACTCGCTGTTCATGCCCGATGGCGGCACCGCCCGCTGCGATTTCCCCGGTGGCGATGCGGCGCAGCTGTACCGGTCGATCCAGCGCCTGCTGGCGCTCCCCGACGCCACCCGCGTGTTCATCTGCCATGACTACGGCCCCGGTGGGCGTGCGGTGGCCAACCAGACCACCATCGGCGAACAGCGCGCGCGCAACATCCACCTGCGCGATGGGGTCAGCGAAGCCGACTTCGTCGAAACCCGACAGGCACGCGACACGACGCTGGCCGAACCGAAGCTGATGCATCCCTCGGTGAAGGCCAACATCCAGGGCGGCCCACCAAAGTAGAGCGGGGCTCTGCCCCGCTGCCTCATTGCGTCACGTAGAGCGGGGCTCTGCCCCGCTGCCTTCCTCTGCCGCCGCGCAGCCACCCATGGGGTGGCTCTCCCCCCTGTGGGTATCGCGTAGCGTTACCGCCCCTGGCGGTGAACGGTCTGTTTACCTTTCACGATCTCGAAGGTGAAGGCATACAGCAGGCTTACCGGCACCGGGTCGACGCGTTCGGCGCCGGTGCAGTCGCTACGGTCCCCCGGCACGAGACCCGCAGGGTAGTGGCACACCGCCGCAGGCGAGTAACGCCACTGCGCCACCGCGGCCTGTGCCGCTTCCACCAACGGCGCGTTCTCGGGCATGCCGCCAGCCTTGCATTCGGCCCGGTCAAGCAGCGCCAGGCTGCGCTCCACCCGGCCTTCGGCATCCACCACCACCTGCAGGCAGACCATCCTGGGTGCCAGCTCACGGCGGGGATCGCGGTCGCCCAACACCGGGTCGGGTGCGGCGTACAGCTGCGGCATCCGGTACCCCTGGCTGGACTGCAGCTGATACGGCTGCACCGCGCCCGCCCCACCGTCGCCATCACTCCGCAGGCGCTGCAGGTTCACGTTCTCCGTGCGGGTGTCCACCGTGTCTGTCGTGGTCAGCGGCTGATGAGCGGCACAGCCGCTCACCAGCAGTGTCAGCGTCACCGCCCGCAGTCCCTGCTTCACTGTGTCGGGGCCTTCTCGTTCATCTCATAGGTCATCGGGATCTTCAACGCCGAGGCAACGGCAGTTCCATTCCGACGTGCCGGCTCGAAGGTCCATCGCTTCGCCGCGGCGATCGAGGCCTCGTCGAACACGCCGGCGGGGGTGGAGCTGAGCACGCTGACATCGCCCACCGCTCCGGTTGCATCGACCTCCACGCGCAGCACCACCTTGCCGGAGATCCCCTGGTCGAGCGCAGCCTTGGGATACGTCGGTGGTCCCATGTCACGCGTCTGTGCGTCCACATCGCCCTTGGCAGCCTTGGTGGCTGCAGCCGGTTCGGCAGTGATCGACGGCCCTGCGCCTGCACCGCCCTGGCTGGCCCACGCCACCGTTCCCATCCCCACGCACAGCCCCATCACCAGCACCTGCCCGGTCATCCACGGCAGTGCGTTGCGCTTGTGTTCCTTCAACATGGCAATTCGCTCCTTCAACATCGGTTGGCTGCGCCAATGGCAGGCCATCGGTGCAACCGGGTGAACCAACTGCGCCTTGAGCAGCGCGTTGGCGTAGAGCCGGCGCAGGGCCGGATGCGGGTCGACCGTGCGTGCGTCGCAGGCCAGCTCCTGGTCACGCAGGAACCGGCGCGCCGCCCACGGCAGCAACGGATGGAACCAGAACACGCAGCGCAGTAGCGCCAGCACGGCGTTGGCCCAGGGGTCGCCATGGCGGCGATGGCTGCGTTCGTGCTGCAGAATCAGATCCCGTTCGGCCGGGCTGAAATCTGCCTCGAAGGCCGGGCCCACTACGATGCGCGGCGCCCACAGCCCCACCAACGCCGGCAGGCCGGGGTCGGCGCTGGCCTGCCAGGTGCCGTCGGCGCGCGGCCGCAACGTGCCCATGGCCCGCTCGAAGCGGCGTTGCGCGCGCCAGCTTGCACCGCCCATGCCCAGTGCCCCCAGTGCCCACACCAGCAGCAGCAACCACGGCCACGCGGGTGCGGCGGGCACCACGACCGGGGCGGTCCAGGCGACGGCGGCGGCCAGCACGGGCAATGCATCGACCATCGGCCCCATCGGCAACGGCAGGTGCAGCGCCACCAGCAGTACCGGCACGCACCACCAACTGCGATACACCAGCGCCGCCCCACCCAAGGCCAGCAACAGCGGTCGCAGCGCGGCCAGCAGCACCACCGTGATCGCCAGCCACACACTGGTCTGCAGGAGTGCGTTGAGCGACTCAGCCATGGTCCAGCCCCTCGATCAGCGCCTTGAGCTCGGCGATATCCTGCGGACTGAGTGCGCCGCGCTGGCTGAAGTGCGCCACCAGCGGTGCCACGCGCCCGTCGAACAGCTTGTCCAGCATGCCACTGCTCTGCTCGGCCACCCAGGCCTGGCGCTGCAGCACCGGCGAGTAGAGGTAGCGGCGCCCATCGCGGCTCGCGCTGATCGCGCCCTTGGTCAACAACCGGTTGAGCAGGGTCTTGATGGTGGGCTCGGCCCAGTCACGCTCCGCCAGGGCGGCCACCACCTCGTCGGCGCCCAGCGGGTGGCTGCGCCACAACACGTCCATCACCACGGCTTCGGCTTCGCTGATCTGGCTCATCATTTACATCCGTAATCGACGATCCGATTACGCCCGTAATCGAATCGCATGTCAACCCCTTCGACGGTCGGTTCATGCGCCCGCTGCGAGGATCGGCGCATTGCCTGCGGAGCCTGCGATGAAACGCTACCGAAAGCTGGATTACCCGGTGGACGAGGTACGCCGCTTCCTGGAACCGGGCCCGGTAGTGCTGGTCAGTTCGGCGTGGAAGGGCCAGCGCAACGTCATGACGCTGGGCTGGCACACGGTGCTGGCGTTCACGCCATCACTGCTGGGGACGATGATTTCCGGCGGAAACCACAGCTTCGAGCTGATCCGGCGCAGCCGCCAGTGCGTGATCAACCTGCCCACCGTCGACCTGCTCGACACCGTGGTGGGCATCGGCAACTGCAGCGGCGCCGAGGTGGACAAGTTCGAACGCTTCGGGCTGGATACCACCCCCGCCCACGACGTGGACGCCCCGCTGCTGACGCAATGCCCGGCCAGCTTCGAGTGCCGGCTGCACGATGCCAGCCAGGTGAAGCGGCACGGCCTTTTCATCTGGGAGGTGGTCAAGGCGCACGTGGCGAAGGCGCCCAAACGGCCTCGAACCCTGCACTACCGTGGCGATGGGCAGTTCATGCTGTCCGGTGCCGACGTGTCGCGTCGCCGTCTGTTCAAACCGGAAATGCTGTAATGGGCCGCATGACTCTGCAGGATGGCGCTGGATGACCGATCACCTTACCGACCTCGACGCGGCCACCGACTGGTTGCTGCAGCGGGTGGACGGCCCGCTGCGCATCGGCGCGCCGCTGGCCCTGGGCAAACCGCATCGGCTGCTCAATGCGCTGTATGCGCGCGTGGAGAACGATCCCGCACGGCCGCTGCAGATCTACACCGCGCTGTCGTTGAACCCGCCCAAGCCCGCCGCGGGCGGGTTGGAAGCGCGCTTCATGGCGCCGTTCGCGCAACGCCATTTCGGCGACGGTTTCCCGCGCCTGGCCTATGCCGACGCGATGGTCCGCGACCGCCTGCCGGCGCACGTGCAGGTGGAAGAGTTCTACATGCAGTCCGGCGCCCTGCTCGGCTCCTCGCAGGCGCAGCGCAGCTACACCAGCCTCAACTACACCCATGCCGCCGATGCGGTGGCCCAGCGCGCGCCGCATGCGATCGTGCAGAAGGTGGCGATGCGGCCGGACGATCGGCGGCTGTCGCTGTCGTGCAACAACGACATCACCCAGGACACCCTGGATGCGATGGCCGCGCGTGGCCTGCCGCGTCCGATGATGATCGCCGAAATCGACCCGCAGCTGCCCTACCTGGGCGGCTCGGCGACGGTGGATGTGAGCTTCTTCGACCTGGTGATCACCCCGCCGCCGCCCTACCCCGCTCTGTTCGGGCTGCCGCGGCAACCGGTCAGCGATGCCGACTACGCCATCGGCCTGTATGCCAGCGCGCTGGTCCGGGATGGCGGCACGCTGCAGATCGGCATTGGCGCGCTGGCCGACGCAATCAGCCACGCGCTGGTGCTGCGGCATACCGACAACGCCCGCTACCGGCAGATCCTGCACGCGCTGGATCCGAGCCTGGCCAGCCACCCCACCGTGCTCGAATGCGGTGGCCTGGACCCGTTCGAGATCGGCCTGTATGGCTGCAGCGAGATGCTCAACGAGGGCTTCCGGCGGCTGGTGCAGACCGGGGTGATCCGGCGCAAGGTGCATGACGATCTGGGGCTGATGCAGCGCATCGAGAACGGCAGCACCCTGACCATCGACCACGCCACGCTGGAGGCCGAGGGTGAATACCTGCATGGCGCCTTCTACCTGGGCTCGCCGGAGTTTTACCAGTGGCTGCGCGACCTGCCCGACGACGAGCGCGGCGCAATCGGCATGCGCCGGATCAGTGAGATCAACCAGCTGTACGGGGGCAACGAGGCCCTGGAGCGCGTGCAGCGCCGCCACGCCCGCTTCTTCAACTCCTGCATGATCGCCACCGCGCTGGGCGCGGCCGCCTCCGATGCGCTGGAAGATGGGCGCGTGGTGTCGGGCGTGGGCGGGCAGTACAACTTCGTGGCAATGGCGCATGCGTTGCCTGAAGCCCGCAGCGCGCTGATGTTCCGCGCGGTGCGCGAAGACAAGGGCCAGGTGCAGTCGAACGTACGCTGGAACTACGGGCACACCACCATTCCGCGGCACCTGCGTGACATCTACATCAACGAGTACGGCATCGCCGACCTGCGCAACCTCACCGACGAGGACTGCGTGACCGGCATGACCGCGATCACTGATGCGGCGTTCCAGGCCGCGCTGCTGCAGACCGCGAAAGCCGCCAAAAAGCTGGACGCCGCGTTCGTGGCACCGGCGCACTGGCGACAGCGCAACACCGCCGCAGCGGTGAGCGCCGCACTGGCCCCGTTCCGCCAGTCGGGGCTGCTGCCGGACTATCCGCTGGGCAGCGACTTCACCGAGGTCGAACAGCACCTGGTGAAGGCGTTGGGTTGGCTGAAGCAGAACACCCAGACCCGCGGCAGCAAGCTGCGCACGGTGCTGGCCGCCCTGCGCCAGCCGGCCGGCGATGGTGACGCGGTGTACCTGCAGCGGATGGGGCTGGATGCACCGGCGACGTTTGGCGAAAAGGTGGAAGCACGCTTGGTGCGCCTTGGGTTGGCGCGCACCGCGTAATGGTGAACGCGTGACCCGGCAATGAAGCGGCGCGCATCGCGCGCCGGTAGAGTCGGTTCCCAAACGACTGCCGACGGCGGTGCAACATCCGGTAACCCATGACCTGAAACGACGGCGCGTTTCCGTTCGAAGGTCATGCGTCCCAGCAGCGCCCACCCGTGTCGGCAGTCGTTTGGGAACCGACCCTACCCGCAACAGCAACGGCAGATCCATCGCCTCGGCGCCCAAACGAAAACGGCGCTTCCGTTTCGGGAAGCGCCGTTCGTACTACGTCAGTGGCTGGCCCTTAGTTGGCCAGCTGCGCCTTGGCTGCCGCCACCACGTGTTCGGTGGTGATGCCAAAGTGCTTGTACAGCGCGTCGGCCGGGGCCGAGGCACCGAAGGTGTCGATACCGATCACCGCACCGTCCAGGCCCACGTACTGGCGCCAGAAACCCGTAACGCCCGCTTCCACCGCCACGCGCTTGCGCACGGCGTTGGGCAGCACGGATTCGCGGTAGGCCGCGTCCTGGCGCTCGAACACGTCGGTGGACGGCATGGACACCACGCGGGTCTTGATCCCGGCGGCATCCAGCTCGGCCTTGGCGGCCACGGCCAGACCCACTTCCGAACCGGTACCGATCAGGATCACGTCCGGCACACCGCCTTCGGCGTCGGCCAGCACGTAGCCACCGCGCGCGATCTGGGCGACCTGCTCGGTGCTGCGCGGCTGGTGCGGCAGGTTCTGACGGCTGAACACCAGGCAGCTCGGGCCGTCGGTGCGGGTGATCGCCGACTTCCAGCTGACCGCCGACTCGACCGCATCGCACGGACGCCACACATCGTTGTTGGGGATGTAGCGCAGCGAGGCCAGGTGTTCCACCGGCTGGTGGGTCGGGCCGTCTTCGCCCAGGCCGATCGAGTCGTGGGTGTACACGTGGATGGCATGCGCCGGGATCAACGCGCTCATGCGCACGCCGTTGCGGGCGTAATCGCTGAACACCAGGAAGGTGGCGTCGAACGGAATGAAACCGCCGTGCAGGGCCAGGCCATTGGCGATGGCGGTCATGCCGAACTCGCGCACGCCGTAGTACACATAGTTGGCGTTCGGGTCGTCGGTGGTCACCGACTTGCTGGCCTTCCACAGGGTCAGGTTGGAATGGGCCAGATCGGCCGAGCCACCCACCAGTTCCGGCAGCAGCGGCGCGAAGGCTTCAATGGCCAGCTGCGAGGCCTTGCGCGAGGCGATGGTCTGGCCGTCGGCCTGCACCTGGGCGATGTAGGCATCGGCCTTGGCGACGAAGTCGGCCGGCAGTTCGCCGTGCGAGCGACGGGTCAGTTCATCGGCTTCGGCCGGGAAATGCGCGGCGTACTTGTCGAACTGCTGTTCCCACTCGGCCTGGCGCAGGGTGCCGGTACCGCCGGCACGCCAGCCGGCGTAGATCTCTTCGGGAATCTCGAACGGACCGTAGTTCCAGCCCAGCTGCTTGCGGGTGGCCTCCAGTTCGTCCTTGCCCAGCGGCGCGCCGTGGCTGGATTCCTTGCCCGCCTTGCCCGGCGAACCGAAGCCGATCGTGGTGCGGCAGCAGATCAGGGTGGGCTTGTCGAACTGCGCCAGCGCGCCGTCGATAGCCGCCTTGATGCTGTCCGGGTCGTGGCCATCGACGCCGCGCACCACGTTCCAGCCATAGGCTTCGAAACGCTCGGGGGTGTTGTCGGTGAACCAGCCGTCGGTGTTGCCGTCGATGGAGATGTGGTTGTCGTCCCAGAAGCAGACCAGCTTGCCCAGGCCCCAGGTACCGGCCAGCGAGGCGGCTTCATGCGAAATGCCTTCCATCAGGCAGCCGTCGCCCAGGAACACCCAGGTACGGTGGTCGACGATCTCGTACTCGGGGCGGTTGTAGCGCTGGGCCAGCAGCTTTTCGGCCAGCGCAAAGCCCACGGCGTTGGCCAGGCCCTGGCCGAGCGGCCCGGTGGTGGTTTCCACGCCGGGGGTTTCATGGTGCTCCGGATGGCCGGCGGTCTTGCTGCCGAGCTGACGGAACTGCTTGAGCTGTTCGATCGGCAGGTTGTAGCCGCTCAGGTGCAGCAGCGCGTACTGCAGCATCGAGCCGTGGCCGTTGGACAGCACGAAGCGGTCGCGGTTGAACCACTTGGGGTTGTTGGGGTTGTGACGGAGATAGTCGTTCCAGAGGACCTCGGCGATATCGGCCATGCCCATCGGCATGCCGGGATGCCCGGACTTGGCGGTTTCGACCGCATCAGCGGCAAGGAAGCGGATGGCATTGGCCAACTGGCGGCGGGTAGGCTGCGTCATGGTTCTGAGAGTCGGGAGGCTCCCGCGGAGCTGCGGGCAGCCAATTGTCCCACAGACCTCCGGCGGGGTCAGGCCGGGTGTCGGCTTTCTGAACAAAAACGCCCCGCGCGGGGCGGGGCGTTGGTCATGCGATGCGCGCGGCAGGCCGCGCCGGGCCGGGCGGTCAGTCGCGCTGGACCTGTACCGGCACCGGGCTGTCCTCGGTCTCGCCCTTGGCCACCAGGGTGGTCAGGGCCAGGTCGCCGGTGACGTTCAGGGCGGTGCGGCACATGTCCAGGAAGTGATTCACGCCCAGGATCAGGCCGATGCCCAGCGGGTTGACCCCGACCATGGCACAGATCATCGCCACCACCGGCAACGAGCCCGACGGCACGCCGGCCGTGCCGATGCCGCCCAGGATGCAGACCGCCATCACCATGATCTGCTGGCCGATGCTCAGGTCCACGCCGAAGAACTGGGCCAGGAAGATCACCGTCACGCCCTCGAACAGCGCGGTACCGTTCTGGTTGGCGGTGGCGCCCACGGTCAGCACGAAGCGCGATACTTTCTGCGGCAGGCCCATCTGGTCGGCCACGCGCAGCGCGGTGGGCAGGGTGGCGTTGCTGGAGGCGGTGGAGAAGGCCATCACCGTGGCCTCCTGGGTATCGCGGAAGAACGACAGCGGCGAACGCCCGGACAGCCACACCGCCGTGCCGTAGGTCACCACCATGTGCAGGCCCAGTGCCAGCACCACCACGCCCACGTAGGCGCCCAGGCGGATGATCAGGTCGAAGCCGAACAGCGCGGCCAGATTGAACATGAAGCAGGCCACCGCGTACGGGGCCAGCCGGATGACCAGGTTGATCAGCGTCATCGACACTTCGAACACGCCTTCCACGGCGCGACGCAGCGGGGCGACCTTTTCCTCGTCGCTGAGCACCATGCCGATGCCGAACATCAGCGCGAAGAACATCAGCGACAGGATCGCGCCATTGTCCGATGCGGCCTGCAGCACGTTGCTGGGCACGATCGACAGCAGCATATCCATGCCCTTGGGGGTTTCATGGATGCCGGCGACGATTTCCTTGCTGCGCTCGGCATTCTCCGAGAGCATCTGCGCGGCCACGTGCGGGTCCACCCCGGCGCCGGGCTTGAGCACGTTGACCAGCACCAGCCCGATGCCCACCGCGATGCCCGACAGCAGCACTGTGTAGGCCAGGGTCTTCCAGCCGATGCGGCCGAGCGCGCGGATGTCGCCCATCTCCGACACGCCCATGATCAGCGCCGAGAAGATCAGCGGCACGATCAGCATGAAGATCAGGTTGAGGAACAGGCCCGACAGCGGCGTGGTCACCCAGGCCATTACACCCTTGGCGAAGTCGGTCAGGCCAGGCACGCCCGGTCCGGCGGCATGCACGATCAGGCCCAGCACCAGGCCCAGCGCGAAGCCAATGCCCATTTTCCAGTGCAAGGGCAGTTTCTTGCGGGTCGTTGCGGCCTCAGTCATCTAGCAGCTTTCCTGTAAAGAATTGAACGAGCTTAGCAAAGCCGGCCCGACAGGCCCGGCAGCACATCAGGATCCCGAAGGATATAGAGGCGCCAGCCCATTGTTTTCCGCCACCGCGGCGGCCTGCCAGTGCGGTCCGTCATGGAAGGCCCGGCGCAGCGCCTGGCGTGCGGCGGCCACGTCGCCGCCCTGGCCGGACCAGCGCACCCGCTGCATCGCCAGCAACGCCTCGCGCTGGGCCGGGTCGGCCAGCCGCGCCAGCAGGGCCTCCAGGCCCACTACCCCGCCCATGCCTGCCAGCAGCGCGATGATCTCGTCCAGCCCTTGGCTCTCCAGGGCACGCCGCAGTTCCGCACGCGACACCACGACCGCCGGCGAACCGGGCGGGCCCGGCTGTGGGGCCACGGCGGCATCCCCGCGCTGCACCCGGCGCCAGCCCCACCACAGGGTCAGCAGCCAGAGCAGCGCAAATCCCGCGGCAGCCGCGATCCAGCCCCAGGGACGGGCCGGCGTTGCCGGGTCTGCCAGCGGCAGCGCGTTGGTGGTCGCGGTGGCCTCGCCCGGCAGCGCCGACCGGGTGTCCACCGGCACCGACGGAGCAGCACCGCCCGCGCCCGCGGCGGCGACCTGCAGGGTCAACGCCGGCAGGGTGGCGGTGCGCGCCTCGCCAGCTTTCACGTCCCACCACGGCATGCTCGGCCCGGGCACGCGCAGGGTGCCCGGCGTGCGCGGCACGATCGAGTAGCGCCGGGTCAGCTTGAGCTGCGGTGTGTTGCCGCTGAAGGTCTCATCGAACTGGGCCGGTTCGGCGAACACCTGGGCGTCGGGGCCGACGTCCAGCGCCGGCAGTTCCGGGAACTGCGCGCGGGTGGCACCCTGGGCCACGGCTTCCACCACTACCGTGGCCGCTTCCCCGGCACGTGCCTGGGTGGGCGCGGCGGTGTACCGCAGGCGCAGGTCGTGCAGCGGCAGCCACGGCTGCGCTGCGTTGGCCGGTTGCGGCTGCACCTGCAGCGTGCGCGCCGGCGCCGTGGCGCGCAGCCGTCCGTCGCCCCCGAACATGTCATCGAAGAAGCCACCGGCGGCCCGTCCGTTGAACTGGGCCGCCGGCAGCTGCAGCGGGCCGCTGCGTTCGGGAATCAGCAGGAAGCGCCGCTCCACCAGGTTGTAGCGGCGACCATTGACCTCGCGCACCAGGCTGCGGTCCTCGCCCACCCGCTGCATCGACGCACCAGCCGGGGTATCCAGCAGCAGTTCGCCCGACACCAGCTGTGAGGCGTAGTACAGCCGCACCACCACGCCCACGCTCTGCTGGACGTAGGGCGACAGGTCGTCGACCTCGGCTTCCATGAACACCGCCGCATTGCCGGGAACGGCCGCCGGCGCTGCAGTGCTGGCGCCCACCTGTAGCAGCAGCGGCGCGGTGCGGTTGGCCCCCACCTGCAACGCGGGAATCTGCAGTGTGCCGGTGCGGCGCGGCGACAAAGCCACTGCATACAGATTAAGCGCGGTGGTGCCGCCCGTGCCCCATTGCATCTGGCGGCTGCTGGTCTGACCGCTGAGCTCGAAATCGGCGCGCAGGGGCGTGTAGTCCGGTGTCCCGCCCGCATCACTCTCGATGTTGAGGGTGACCGTGTCGCCGTCGCTGATCTGCGCGCGGTCGAGCCAGGCACGGGTCTGCGCCTGCGCCCAGCTGCTCGCCGCCAGCAGCAGCCAGCAGCAGCCGCGCATCCAGCGTCGCGTGGTCGAATCGGTGCTCATCGTCCTTCCCGTTTCCTGCGTTCGTTTTCGAGTTGGAACTTGGCACGCAACAGGCTGCCCGGATCATCCGGCACCCGTCGCATCCACGCTTCCACGGCCTGACGCTGCTCGCGCTGCTGCGGGGTTTCCGCGGCCTGCCGCTGCGCCGGGGTGTCCTTGCCGTCCTTGCCCCGCCGCTGCAGCGCCTGCTGCATCTGCTGCCGCTGGGCCGCATCGGCCTGGGCCTGCGCGGCGGGGTTGGACTCGGGGTTGCCGGCGTCCTGTCTGTCCTTGCCCTGCGCCGGCGTGCCCGGCGGCTGGTCAGGGCTCTGCTGCCCGGGCTGCTTCGGCGGCTGGCCGGCATCTTTGCCCGGTTGGCCCTGGCCCTGCGACGGTGGCGAGGTGGGCGGCTGCTTGCCCTGGCCGTCCTTGGGCGGCGCCGACGGCGGCTTGCGCTTGCGGGCGGCATCCACCGCCGCACGGTTGGCGACCGCGTCGGGCATCCCCGGCGTCTTGCGCAACGCCTTGTCGTAGGCGTCAATCGCAGCGTCGTACTGGCCCTGGCGGGCCAGCGCGTTGCCCAGGTTGTACCAGCCGGCGTCGCTGTCGATGCCCTCGAACTGCGCCTGGGCGGCCTTGAAGTCGCCCCGGCGGTAGGCTTCCCCCCCCACACCCAGTGCCTGCTGGTCCACCTGGTCGGCACGCCTCCACCAGGTGCCTTCGGCGGCCTGCGCGGGGGTGGGCAACGCCAGCGGCGCGGCCAGGCAGGCCACCAGCACCACGGCCAGGGCGCGTCGGCGGAACGCCCACAACCCCAGCAGCATCAGCGGGGGCAGCAACCAGAAGCCTTCGTCGCGCCACGCCATGCCACTGCCGTCGCGGCGATCGTCCATGCTTGTCTTGGGAGTCAGCACGCCCAAGGCGCGCAGGTCGCCATCGTCGCTGGCCATCCGCGCGTACTGACCGCCCCCGGCACTGGCCACCGCGCGCAGGGACACTTCGTCCAGGCGCGCCTGGGCAATCTGTCCGTCGCCACTGCGGTAGGCGGCGCCGGCGGGCGTGCCCACGCCAAGTATCGAGACCGTCACGCCCTGGCGGCGCGCCGCGGTGGCCGCGCTGCTGGCGGCGGCGTCGGCGCGATCGGTGAGCAGCAGGATGTCGCCGCTGCGTGCGCCGGACTGCTGGAGCAGGAGCACGGCCGCATCCAGCGCGCGCTCGGCGCGCTGACCGTCGCGCGGCATCACGTCCGGGCCCAGCGCATCCAGATACAGCGCCACGTTGGCGGTATCGGCGGTCAAGGGCGCCACCGTGTACGCATCGTCGGCATACACCAACAAGGCAACCTCACCGCCGTTACGCTCGCGCAGCAGCGCGGCCAGCTTGGCTCGCGCCTGCAGCAGGCGCGATGGGGGAAGGTCGGTAGCGGTGATCCGCGAAGACAGGTCCAGTGCGACGACCAGCGGTGCCGGCGATTGCCACAAGGGCTGCGCTACCTGCCGCCAGCTGGGGCCTGACAACGCCACCACGGCAAGCGTCCACCCCAGCAGCAGCGCCACCAGCCCACCCCAGGCACGCTGCCCACCGGCCACCAGCAGGTGACGCAGCAGATGCGCATCCACGGCACTGTGCCAGGCACTGCCGCGGCGGCGGCGCCAGTACCAGAGGGCGGCGATCAGCGGCAGCGCCAGCAGCAGCCACAGCGCGTGCGGGCGCACCAGGTGCAGTGCGTTCCAGTCCATGTTCATGCCCACCGCCTTGGCAGCAGCCATGCCAGCCCGGCCAACAGCAGCGACAGCGCCAACGGCCAGGCATACCGTTCGATGCGGGGGCGCACCGCCGGCCCGGCCGACGCCACCGGCTCAAGCCGCTGCAGTTCGGCATAGATCCCCGCCAGTTCGTCGGTATTGCGCGCGCGGAATGCGCGGCCACCGGTGAGCGTGGCAATCTTCTGCAGGGTGGCTTCATCAACGGGGTCTTCGCCCGGTGCGATCTGCACGCCGAACAGGCTGAAGCCGCCGTCGCCGCCGAAGGCCACGGTGTACACGCGTACGCCTTCGGCCTTGGCCAGTTCTGCCGCGCGCAGCGGTTCAAGCACGCCGGCGTTGCTTACGCCGTCGGTAAGCAGGATCAGCACGCGCTGCCCCTGCGGTTGTTCGCGCAGGCGTTTCACCGCCAGCGCGATCGCATCGCCGATGGCGGTTTCGCGCCCGGCCAGGCCTACGACGCTGTCGCCCAGTTGCAGGCGCACGCTGGCCAGGTCACTGGTCAGCGGGGTCAACGTGTAGGCGCGTTCGCCGAAGATCAGCAGACCGACGCGATCACCGGCACGCCGGTCGAGGAAATCCGCCAGCACGGCCTTGGCGGCCGTCAAACGATCCACCACCTGGTGCCCGAGCAGCATGTCTGCTTCGCTCATGCTGCCCGACACATCGACGGCCAGCATCATCTGTCGTCCCTGCTGCGGCGGCGTCACCGCGTCACCCAGTTGTTGCGGGCGCGCGGCAGCCACGCACAGACAGACCCAGGCCAGCCACAACACCAGCCGCCCCAGCCCCAGCGAACGCCCGCCTGCGGCCACGCCCAACGCCTGCAACTGCGCCGCCGCATAGGGCACGCGCAGGGCGGCAGCGGTGGCGCTGCGCTGTGGCCACCAGTGCATCAGCACCGGCAACGGCAGCGCGGCCAGCATCCACGGCCAGGCCAGCGTGTCCAACCATGCCAGCCAGCTGGGCAACCAGGCAGCCCAGTGTTCGGGTATCTGCATCGCGATCATCGGCGACGCCCCGACATCAGCCCGAGGAAGCGCCGGCGCGCCAGCACCCGCAGCCGCGTGGCAGCCTCGGCGTCCACCTGGGGGCGGTAGCCGCCGTCCAGCAGCAGCCGGCCGTCGCCATCGGAGAAGGCGCGACTGCCGGGCTCATCGAGGAATTCGAGCCAGGCGTCGCCCTGCAGCAGCTCGGCACCGGGTTGATGGGTCCGCGCGGCACGACGCAGCAGCGCGGCGATGGCAGCCACTTCATCCATCCGGGTGGTCGCCTGCGCCACGCGATCGTCGAACAATCGCATCCACCGTTGTTCACGGCGACGGCGACGCGCACGCCACCACCACAGCAGCGCGACCACACCCAGCAGTGCCGCCAGCACCAGCCACCAGCCCGGGGCCGGTGGCCACCACGGCGGTGACGGCGGCAGGTGCACGTCGCGCAGCGGCAGACTGCTGGCCGCGCTCATGCCACCACCGCCGAGGGCATCGGGGTCAACCAGCAGTCGCTGGCGTCATCGGTGGCCACCACATGCACCTGGATGCGGCGCGACGACAGCTGCTTCTGCAGTGTCTCCAGCGGGGCCACGAAGCGCGTGCGCCAGTGCTCGCGGACATTCGCGCGGTCCAGGTCAAGCGTCACGCGGCGCCCCTGCGACAGGAACGCCAGCGGTGCCGCCGGAGGGGCCAGCTCAAGCGGATCCACCAGCAGCATCACCACCACTTCGTGGTGCATCGCCAGCGCGGTCCACCGTGCAACGCTGATGGCCGCGGCCTGGCCGGGGTCGGCCAGCACCACCACGCGCGCGCCCGGCCGCAGCAGGCGGGCGGCATGTTCCAGTGCACGGTCCAGCCCGGCATCGTCGGAAGGCGGTTCGGCGTACCAGCGGGTCAAGGCATCCAGCACGCGCAGGACGCCCCGGGTGCCACCGGCAGGCGGCACTGGCGCTTCAACCGCACTGCCGCGCAGTGCACCCAGGCGATCGCCCTGGCGCTGCGCCAGCCAGGCGGCAATCGCGCCGACGCGCGCGGCCTGCACCGACTTGAAGCGCACCCGGGTGCCGAAATAGAGCACCGGGTCGGTGTCGGCCACCAGCAGGGTCAGGCGCTCGCGCTCGGCCTGGAACAACTTGGTATGGGCGCGGCCGGTGCGGGCGGTGACCCGCCAGTCGATGTGGCGTGCGTCGTCGCCGGGCACGTATTCACGCGACTCGGCGTATTCCATGCCGCGCCCCCGCATCGGCGCGGGCGCGCTGCCGGCATGGCCAAGCCGACCCCGCCGGGCCGGCGCCAACCGGTGCGCATTGCGCCGCAAGGCGACCAGTTCGGCCAGGCTGGGGCGCAGGCCGTCGCCCATGGTCGTGCCTGCCGCGCTGTCCACGTTGGATTCCATGGGGATCAGGGTGCCGGTACGCGCGCCAGCAGTTCGGCCACCAGGCGGTCGCCGTCCCAGCCTTCGGCGGTGGCTTCGTAGCTGGGCAGCACGCGGTGCCGCAGCACGTCCGGGGCCACGCTGCGCACGTCATCGGGGGTGACGAAGTCGCGGCCGGCAAGCCAGGCACGCGCACGCGCGCAGCGCTCCAGCGCAATCGAGCCACGCGGGCTGGCGCCCCAGGCGATGCGACGGGCCAGCGCCGGGTCGTAACGGGCGGCGTCGCGGGAGGCCAGCACGATTTCGATCAGGTAGCGCTCCAATGCCGGCGCCATGTGCAGCGACAGCACCGCCTTGCGGGCGTCGAACACATCCTGCAGCGGCATCCGCGCCGGGGCCGGCGGCGGCGTGCCCAGGGCGTCGCGCGCACGCTCGCGTGCCAGGCGAAGGATCTCCGCTTCGGCATCGGAGTCGGGATAGCCAATGCGCACATGCATCAGGAAACGGTCCAGCTGCGCTTCGGGCAGCGGGAAGGTGCCTTCCTGCTCGATCGGGTTCTGCGTGGCCATCACCAGGAACAACGCCGGCAGCGCGTAGGTGTGCCGGCCGACGGTGACCTGCCGCTCGCCCATCGCCTCCAGCAGCGCCGACTGCACCTTGGCCGGGGCGCGGTTGATTTCGTCGGCCAGCAGGATCGGGTGGAAGATCGGCCCCGGCACGAACTCGAAGCGGCCCTCCTGCGGGCGCCAGATCTCGGTGCCGGTCAGATCGGCCGGCAACAGGTCCGGGGTGAACTGCACGCGTGAGAAGTCCGCCTCCAGGCGCGCGGCCAGCGCGCGGATGGCGGTGGTCTTGGCCAGCCCCGGGGCGCCTTCGACCAGCAGGTGGCCATCGGCCAGCAAGGCGGTCAGGAGCCGATCGACCAGCGCCGCCTGGCCGACGATCTCGCCGGCCAGTGCATCGCGCAGGGCGCGGAAGCCGTCGTGCAGGCGAGAGACCTCGCGTTCGACCGACGGCGTGACGGCCCCGGGGAGCGCATCGGGAAGTGGGGGAATGGAATTCATGGAGACTAGGACCAGCGCCAGGGAAATCGGTTCCCCACTATCATCGCAGCCTGCTGCTGCGCCTGCATCAAGGCGGGATGAACAGGAATCGCGCGCATGCAAGCGCTGCAGGACGCGGCCATCGACGCGCGCTCAGCGGGCGAAGACCTGGGTGGGAGAGCCCCGTTGGGCTCGCCGCCAAACGCAGAAGGGCCGCCCAGGGCGGCCCTTCAACACGCATCAGCGCGGCAGGGAATCAGTCGGCGCGCTTTGCCACCCGCAGTACCTTCGGGGTCACGAAGACCAACAGCTCGGCCTTGTCCTTGTTCCGGCTACGCTTCTTGAACAGGTTGCCCAGGAACGGCACGTCGCCCAGGAACGGCACCTTGTTGATGCTGTTGCGGTCGGTGAACTCGTACACGCCACCGATGACCACGGTCTGACCGTCCTCCACCAACACGGCCGTGTTCACTTCACGACGATTGATGGTGGGCACTTCACCGTAACCCTGCAGTCGGATGTAGCTCTCGACTTCATCCTTCTTGACCGACATGTTCAGGAACACGCGATTGTCGTTGGTAATGGTCGGGGTGACCTTCAGCTCCAGCACCACTTCCTTGAACTGCACGTTGGGCGTTGCGGCACCACCGCTGCCGCCACCGGTGATGGTGACGTAGGCGATTTCCTTACCCTGCTTGATCAGTGCTTCGCGCTGGTTGGTGGTCACCACGCGCGGGTTGGAGATCAATTCGCCACGCGACTCCTGCTGCATGGCCGACAACTCCACGTCCAGCAGGTAACCGGCGTTGAGGATCGACAGTGCCAACGAACCCGGGTTGGAGGCGGCCGCGACGGGCAGGTTCCAGTTGAGGTTGCTGCCGCTCAGCGTGTTCGGCGTCCGCACGGGTATTGCGCCCGTGCGGCCACCGGCCTCCCATGCCGCCACGTCGCGGGCGTACTGGGTGGCATTGGTGGAATTGCTGGTGGCGTTGGCGTGGTTCTGTTCAACGTTGCCGCCGAAGTACACGTTGTCGCGCGCACCGCTGATACCGAACTTGGCACCCAGCTCCCGGGCAAACGAATCGGTCGCGATGACGATGCGGCTTTCGATCAATACCTGGTCGACCGGGCGGTCGATCACGTTGATCAGCTCGCGCATGCGCGCCAGCTTCTTCGGAATGTCGCTGATCATCAGCGTATTGGTGCGCTCGTCGGCAACGATGCGACCCCGCGAGGACAGGAAGCCGCTGTCTTCCTGCGAACTGCTGCCGCTGCCACCACCGCTGCCACCGCTGTTGCCGCCGATGCCCTTGGCCTCGGTCAGCGCTTTGAAGATCTGCGCGGCGTTGTGGTAGTTGATCTGGATGTAATCGGTGACCAGGTCTTCGCGGTTCTCGATCGCGATGCGCGCGTCTTCCTTGTCCTGCTCGAACTTGGCCAGTTCCGGCTGCGGGGCGACCCACACCACGCCGCCTTCGCGACGCTTGTCCAGGCCCTTGGCGCGCAGCACGATGTCCAGCGCCTGGTCCCACGGCACGTTGACCAGACGCAGGGTGACGTTGCCTTCAACGCTGTCGGAGGCCACCACGTTCAGGTTGGACTCTTCGGCGATCAACTGCAGCACCGTGCGCACCGGCACGTCCTGGAAGTTGAAGGTCACCGGCTTGCCGCTGTACCCGCGCTGGGCAATGGCAGTGGCCGCCTGGGTCACGGTGGTGGCATTGATCGCGCCGGTGGCCGGGGCCTCCTTGCGCGGGCTGATCTCCACCACATACTCGTTGCCGGTCTGATAGGCCAGCGACTCGAACGCGGTATTGGTGTTGAGCACCAGCTGGGTGCCGCCGCCGTAGGGCTTGGGATCGATGCGCTGCACCGGCGTGGCGAAATCGCCCACGTTGATCGGCTTCTGCAGGTTCTCCGGCAGGCGTACGTTGCCGACGTCGATCACCACGTTGTTGCCCTGGGTGCGCAGGTCCGGGCTGGCGCCCTTGCCGTCGAACTGCAGGATCAACCGCCCGGCGCCGTCGTCACCGCGCTTGAAATCGATCTTGGATACCGACAGCGAAGCCGGCGCGGTGATCGGCGCGGCGCTGGCGGCAGGCTGCGGAGCCGCTGCGGCGGGCGTGGCCGCCAACAGCGTGCCATTGGCCACCATGAGCGCGACTCCCAGCGCGCACAGGTGCATCAGCTTCGGGCGCCTGTCGGGACGCTGCCGCATGGCATTGGAAAAGGTCATCGTGCTATCCCCGTAATCATTCATTGATCTTCAAGCGCAAGCGATGCAGGCCGTTCCAGCCAGCCGCCCGCGCCATCCGGCACCAGTTCAATCAGTTCGATCCGGTCTTCGAAGACCCCGGTCACCCGGCCGTCGCTCTGCCCCAGATAGACGCCCGGACGCACCCGATAGGTGACCTTGTCCGGCGCCATCACCAGTGCGACCAGCCCGCCGCCCCGGCCGAGCGAACCCACCATGTCCAAGGCATCCAGCGGGAAGGCTTCCAGCGGTTCCTTGCGACGGTTCGGGTCCGGACGCAGCCCCGACCCGCCCTGCGGATTGGTCCAGGCATCGGTGAACGGATCCCGCATCCCCTGCGCGGAATACTCGAACGTTTCGAACTGCTGCATCACCGGCAGTGGCTCAAGCGGGGGCGCCGGGCGCGCACGCACGTCCTCCACCCACTTTTCCAGGTTCGGCGCATCGCCCGGGGTACTGCTTATCCCGCGTGCGCAACCGGTCAGCAGTGCCAGCACCAGCAACCCGCATACCCGTGCGGTCATCCCCAGGCTCATGGCGTGCCTCCGGGCTTGGCGGTCTTGTCGGCGGCAGCCGCCTTTTCCTGCGCTTCCATTTCCAGCTCGTCCAGGTAACGGTAAGTCTTGACCGTGCCGGACAGCTCCAGCGCACCGCTGCGCGCGGTGATGCCGGTCTTGGGATCCTTCGGCTTCAGGTTGATGTCGTGCATGGTCAGGATGACCACGCGCGGCAGCGAGGCCACGCCACTGACGAACGCACCGAACTGGTGGTAGCTGCCCACCATACGCAGGGCGATCGGCTTTTCGGCGTAGAACTCCTTGGGCTGCTCGGCACCGGGCTGGAACAGCTCATTGACCAGGCCACTGGACAACGCGGTCTGCGAGATGTCGATGATCAGGTCCGGCATTTCGGTCTTGCTGGGCAGCTGGCGCAGCATCTGCTGCAGCACCTGCTCCATCTGGGCCAGCTGCTGCTTGAGCGGCGCCAGGTTGACCGCACGCCCCTGCTCCTTGACGAACTCTTCCCGCAGGCTGCTTTCGGTGTTTTCCAGCGAGGCCAGCTCTTCACGCTTGCCGCTGATCAGGGCGAACCACGCCAGGAACACGATCAACAGCGAGAGCAGCGCGCAGAACACCACTTTGGCCTGTTGCGGCCAGTTGCCGATGTTGTTGAAGTCCAGCTCTTTGAGATTCATCTTCTGGCTCATGCGCCCCCCTTCTGCGGCGTACTGGACGCCGCCGGTTGTGCAGGCGCGGCGGGCGGTGCGATGCGGCTGCCCGACGGCTTGGCCGGCTCGGCGGCCGGGGCCGTGGCAGGCGCAGCAGCGGGCGGGGCCGAGGGCGCGGGACCGGGCGACAGCGGGGCCACCGGCGCGGCGGCCGGGTCAGCCGGGACGGTGGCGGCATCGGCCGGCACCACCACGCTGCCATCGGCATTGATCCCGTTCACCGGCTCGCTCTGGGCCGGCAGGGTGACCTTGACCTCGAACATGTACGGCAAGGCGCTGATGTCACTCAGGGTGGTCGGCCCGTCCTTGCCGGGCTCGGGCTTCTTGGCCTCGATCACCGACAGTTCCGGCTTGCTCATCCAGCCCGAACTTTCCAGGTTGCGCATGTAGGCGCTGACCCGGGCGTTGGACTGGGTGCGCCCTTCCAGGGTGAGGATGTCGCCTTCCTGCTTGAGCGAGGTCAACACCACGCCATCGGGAATGGTGCGCACCAGCGCATCGAACAGGTGGACCATCTGCGAGCGCTTGGCCTGCAGTTCCTCGATCACCTTCTTGCGCGCCAGCAGGCGGTCCTTCTGGCGATCCAGGCGGTCGATCTCCTTGTTCTGCTCCTTGACCTTGGCGATCTCGGTCTGCAGGAAGGCATTGCGCTCGCCCTGCCCGCTGACCTGCCGGTCGTAGTAGAACCAGATCAACAGCGACAGCAGCACGCCGCCGATGGCCGCCACCCCGAGCATGCCGTAGAAGTCACGCTGGCGTTGCTTGCGCCGCTCGGCGCGCCACGGCAATAGATTGATTCTTGCCATCAGTCAAAGCTCCTCAGCGCCAGACCGGTGGCAATCATCAGCGCCGGGGCGTCCTGGGCCAGGGCATGCGCCTGGACCTTGGGACCCAGGGTCATCTGTGCCAGCGGGTTGGCCACCACGGTGGCCACGCCCAGCTGTTCTTCCACCATCTCCGGCAGGCCGGCCAGCGCAGCGCACCCGCCAGCCAGCACGATGTGGTCCACACGGTTGAATTCGCTACCGGCATAGAAGAACTGCAGCAGGCGGCTGATCTGCTGGACCGTGGCCTCCTTGAACGGCTCCAGCACTTCCATCTCGTAGCCTTCCGGCAGCCCGCCCTGGCGTTTGGCCAGCCCGGCTTCCTCGTAGGTGAGGCCGTAGCGGCGCATCACTTCGTCGGTCAGCTGCTTGCCGCCGAACACCTGTTCGCGGCTGTACAGGCTCCGCCCGCCGCGCAGGACGTTCAGGGTGGTCATGGTGGCACCGATGTCCACCAGGGCGACCACGCCATCGCTGGCGATCGGCAGCTCGCTGGCGACCAGGGCAAAGGCGTTCTCGACCGCGAAGGCCTCCACGTCCATGACCCGGGCGGTCAGCCCGCCGAGCTCCAGCGCCGACTGGCGCAGCTCCACGTTCTCCGACCGCGACGCCGCCAACAGCACCTGGACCATTTCCGGGTTGTTGGGAATGGCACCCAGCACCTCGAAGTCGAGGTTCACTTCCTCGATCGGGTACGGGATGTAGTTGACCGCCTCGAGCTCGACCTGGGCTTCCATGTCGTTCTCGTCCAGATCGGCCGGCATCGGGATCAGCTTGGTGATCACCGCCGAGCCGGCGACGGCTGCGGCGGCGTTCCGGGCCTTCGTACCGGAACGGTTCACGGCGCGGCGGATAGCCTCACCCACGGCCTCCACTTCCACGATGTTCTTTTCCACGACCGCATTCGGCGGAAGTGGTTCCACAGCGTAATGTTCCACGCGGAAACGATTGCCACTGCGGGAAAGCTGCAAGAGCTTTACTGCAGTCGAGCTGATGTCGACGCCAATAAGCGGCGACTGGCTTTTTGGGATAAGCCCCACGGTTTCTCCCCTGCCGACGGGCACTTGGACGCATAACCTGCGCCCGCGCATTAATAACGTTTTTTTTGCAAACCGCAACCATCACGCCGTGAAACGTGCAGTACCGCACGTTTCACGGCTCCCCAGACGGTCGTCGATCTGCGCTCCCCGGGAACAACCCCAGCCGTTCCCTTGCGTAATCTATACTCTGCGGCCACGAAATTCGCAATCGGAATCTGTCACTGATGACACGCTTTCGCCGCTGGCTGCGCTGGTTGCTGGTCGCCATCCTGGTCCTGGGCCTGATCGGCGCCGCCGTCGCAGGTGGCCTGTACTACGCCATTTCCTCCAAGCTCCCGGACGTGCAGACCCTGCGCGACATCGAGATGCAGGAGCCCATGTACGTGTATGCCAGCGATGGCAAGCTGATGGCCGTCTTCGGCGAGTCGCGGCGCGTACCGATCACCATGAAGGAGGTCCCGGAACGTCTCAAGCAGGCCTTCCTGGCCACCGAGGACGCCCGCTTCTACGAGCATGGCGGGGTGGACTACAAGGGCATCGGCCGCGCGGTCTGGCTGCTGGCCACCACCAACGACAAGCGCGTGCCGGGTGGGTCCACCATCACCCAGCAGGTCGCCCGCCAGTTCTTCCTGAGCTCCGAATACAGCTATACGCGCAAGCTGGCCGAGATCCTGCTGGCGCGCAAGATCGAGTCCGAGCTGAGCAAGGACGAGATCTTCGAGCTGTACCTGAACAAGAGTTTCTTCGGCAACCGTGCCTACGGCGTGGCCGCTGCGGCCGAGTTCTACTACGGCAAGAAGCTGGGCGATCTGGACCTGGACGAGATGGCCTCGCTGGCCGGCATCCCCAAGTTCCCGTCCTCGGGCAACCCGATCAGCAACCCCGAGCGGGCCCGCGAGCGCCGCGACTTCTATGTGCTGCAGCGCATGGCCAGCCTGGGCTTCATCAGCCAGGCCGAGGCCGACGCCGCCAAGGCGGTGCCGATGCACGCCAGCGCGCATGAGCCGCCGGTGCAGGTGGAAGCCCCCTACGTGGCCGAGCTGGTCCGCCAGGAAATGATCGCCCGCTTCGGCGGCGACGTGGTCAACAAGGGTTACCACGTGACCACCACGATCAATGCCGAGTTGCAGACGGCGGCCAACATCGCCGTGCGCGATGGCCTGCGCGTGTACGACCACCGGCATGGCTGGCATGGCGTGGAGCAGCACTTCGAGGTGCCGGCCGATGCCGATGCCAAGGCGCTGGCGGCCAAGCTGGTCGGCATTCCGGCCCAGTCCGGGCTGCTGCCGGCAATCGTGGCGTCCACCGCCGCCGATGGCAGTGCCACCGTGGTGCTGGCCAACCGCAGCGAGCTGGTGCTGCCCGCCGCGGCCAGCCGCTGGGTCAACAAGACGCCGGCCAAGCTGCTGACCCGGGGCGACCTGGTGCGGGTGCGCGCCGGCGAGAAGGAAGGCGAGTGGCTGATCGACCAGATCCCGCGCGGCCAGTCCGCGCTGGTCTCGCTGGATGCCGAAAGTGGCGCCCTGAAGGCACTGGTGGGCGGCTTCAGCTTCTCCGGCAACAAGTTCAACCGCGCCACCCAGGCGCGCCGCCAGCCGGGTTCGAGCTTCAAGCCGTTCATCTATGCGGCCGCGTTCGACAAGGGCTTCAACCCCGCCTCGATCGTGCTGGATGCCCCGGTGGTGTTCCGCGACCGCCGCGGCAAGACCTGGTCGCCGCAGAACGACGGCGGCGGCTTCCGTGGCCCGATGCGCCTGCGTGAGGCGCTGGTGCAGTCGCGCAACCTGGTCTCGGTCCGCCTGCTGGACGGTATGGGCGTGGACTACGCGCGCAAGTACATCAGCGAATTCGGCTTTGCCGAGGCCGAGCTGCCGCCCAACCTGTCGATGTCGCTGGGTACCGCCTCGGTCACCCCGCTGTCGGTGGCGCGCGGCTATGCCGTCTTCGCCAATGGCGGTTCGCGGGTGGACACCTGGGTGATCGACCAGGTGACCGACCGTGACGGGGTGGTGGTGTTCAAGGAAAACCCGGCCATGGCCTGCCGCGACTGCGCGGGCACCAGTGGCGGCGCGCCGGTCAGCCAGGTGGTGGACGGCTTCAACTTTGGCGCACCGGCTGCCCCGGACACCGCTGCGGCGCCCAAGCCGCAGCAGGCGGCCGAACCCGCCAAGCCGGTCAACCCGGACGCCAAGGTCGCCCCGCGCGCCATCGACGCACGCACCGCCTACCAGCTGGTGTCGATGATGCGCGACGTGGTCCAGCGCGGCACCGGCACCGCGGCCAAGGTGCTCGGTCGCGAGGACGTGGGCGGCAAGACCGGCTCCACCAATGACCACCGCGACGCCTGGTTCTCCGGTTTCGGCGGTCCTTACGTCACCACGGTCTGGGTGGGTCGCGATGACTTCCGCTCGCTCGGCTACCGCGAGTACGGCGGCAAGGCTGCACTGCCGATCTGGATCGACTACATGCGCGCCGCGCTGAAGGACACCCCGGTCGCGCAGAACGAGCCGCCGTCCGGGATGGTCCAGGCCACCCTCAACGGGGCCACCGAGTGGGTCAAGGTGGAAGACATGGACAAGATCGAGGAGTACAGCTTCGATACCCATGTGCAGCAGGCCGACGACGCCGCGTTCGATATCTTCTGATGCCGACGGCAGGATGACGAGGAAGGCCGGGCATTGCCCGGCCTTTTTCGTTGCCACCGCCCCCGCGTCACGTAGAGCCGGGCTCTGCCCGGCTCTACACGTATGTCACATCGCCGGTGTACATTGCCGTGCAGGTCGCACAGGAGTACCGGTCATGCATCGAGCCCGTCAGCATGCAGCCACCCAGACCCGCGAGCGCCGCCACCGGCTCGCCCATGAGGCCGCCCGGCTGATGGCCGAAGGCGGCATCCGCGACTACCACCAGGCCAAGCTCAAGGCGGCGGCACGGCTGGACATCCACGACGACGCCTCCCTGCCCCGCAACGCCGAAATCGAGGAAGCGTTGCGCGAGTACCAGCGCCTGTTCGCCGGCGCCGATCATGGTGCGCACCTGCGCCAGCGCCGCGAAGCGGCCCTGCGTGCGATGGAGTTCCTGGCCCAGTTCGCCCCGCGTTTATGCGGGCCAGTGCTGGATGGCACCGCCGACGCCAACAGCCCGGTGCAGTTGCAGGTGCACAGCGACGACGCCGATGCGGTGCAGCGCTACTTCGAAGAACATGGCATCCCGGCCGAGCTGCGTACCCGCCGCCTACGGCTGGACCGCGAGCGCGTGCTGGACGTGCCGGTCTGGGTGTTCAGCGCCGAAGACCTCACCTTCGACATCGCGGTGCTGCCATACGACGCGCTGCGCCAGCCGCCCTTGTCGGCTATCGATGAGAAGCCGATGAGGCGGGCGTCGGTGGCGCAGCTTCGTGAGGTGCTGGCCGAGGCGGAGATGGCCGGCTACCTGGCGGTATAGCCACGGGCCGTAACCCGCCCGGGTTCCGCACGGCGCTACGTTGCATCCTTCGTCCATCCCAGCAGTTCGCGCTCCGCAGCGCGCAACGGCAGCGCTTGGTAGAAGTGATCCAGGAAATCGTAGCCACTGCTGCGCAGGTTGAAGCGGGTCGCCAGCGTCGCGGCAAACGTCGCGCTTGAAATCAGCCGGTTCAACGTGGCCGCGGGCATCGTGTGCGAGCTTTCGGGCAACCGGTAGCGGACCATGGGTGCGGTCGCATCGCTGTCGTCCCGACGTCCCCCCCGGCTTGAGTAGTGGGCGGGTTTAGAGTCCGGTGCTGATGTTATCTTTCTTCGTCGCCAACTGCGCGGCGTACTGGGCGGGCGTTAGTCCGCCAAGCGCTCTTTTGGGCCTTTCTTCGTTGT
>Ga0308163_10000926_pt1 | contig 38650 bp, 28 predicted proteins | sample PhyTR1_FD_201037 | JGI IMG/M metagenome (GOLD analysis project Ga0308163, IMG submission 201037) | Phyllosphere microbial communities from UC Gill Tract Community Farm, Albany, California, United States - DLSLT.R1 | ecosystem: Host-associated > Plants > Phyllosphere > Unclassified | place: USA... | reverse complement strand
CCGTCGCGGGGTGGAGCAGCCCGGTAGCTCGTCAGGCTCATAACCTGAAGGTCACAGGTTCAAATCCTGTCCCCGCAACCAACTTGATTTGCAACGCCTCCTCGGTCACATCCGCGGAGGCTTTTTGCGTTTCCGCTCCAGCGCATAGCGACAGCATCGACGCCAGTTCACCGCGCAGATCGATGGTGAGATCCCCGTCCTCGGGCATCAGCACCACTGCTTCAATGAGCGCGCGCAGCCGCTCGAACGCCTGTGCTTTCAGCGCCTCGTCCTCGAATGCCGCGGTAAGCTGTCCAACCTTCTCGCGATACACGCGGCCGAGGTCTGGGTGCAGCAGGTCGGACTCAGTGGACGTGGCCTGCGCGGCGTCCTGTTCGGCAAGCAAGACCTGGCGCCGCTCGTTCCAGACCTTCATCTCCTCGACGAACATTGTCGCATCTACGCCCTTCAAGATGGCCTCCTTCGCAAGTGCGATCTGACGGTCTAGGTTCGCCAGCTCGACTTCGCGCTCCGGGCGGGTGCTGACGGTTTCAGCCGCCAGGCGCTGCGTTTCAGCCTCATACTCTGTGAGGAATGCCGCGACGACATCGTCGCGCAGCATCTCGGTCGACAACCCCGCCAAGGCACGCGCGTCGAGTTCGTCCTGGCGGATGGTCAGCCGGTTGTCACACCATGTCGGACCCTTCTTGGCGGCGCCCTGGCAGCCGAATCGGCTCTTGCCCGATTTGGCATAGCTCGCGCCGCAACAGCCGCAGGTCATCTTGCCGGTCAGCAGATACCGGGGGCGCTGCTGCGCGAAGAAGGGCAGGGCGGGAGCCGCTGTCTGCGACAACGGGCCTCGCGCCAGCTTTGCCTGCCGCGCTTTTACTTTCTCCCACAGCGCCACGCTGACGATACGCAGCTCCGGTGCCTCGACGACATCGGCCCGCTTCTCCTCCGAATTGATGAACGCATGGCGCTTTCCCGTGTCCGGGTTCTTGCGGTAGGTCTGCTTGGCATACGGTCGCAGGCCGACATAGAGCGGGTTGTTGAGGATGCCGGTTCCGCGCGCGGCATTGCCGGTCAGCGTGTTGGGCGTCCAGGCCGCAGCTTTCCCGAGAGGATGCTTGGTAATTCTGCCGCTACGCGGCGATGGTACGCCCTCGGCATTAAGCTGTCGCGTGATGGCGATGGGCGACAGGCCTGCCGCATAGCTTTCGAAGATGCGCACGACCACGGCCGCCTCGGCCGGCACGATCTGCTGCAAGCCGCGAATGCGTTCGCCATTGCCGTCGTGCTCGATACGCTTTTCATAGCCATAGGCCGAGCCGCCCGGGTTCCTGCCCATCGTATGGCGGCGGACCAGCGCATCGCGCGTCTTCTCGCTGGTGGCGCTCAGCTGTTCGGCGTTGATCGTGCCCATCATGCCGATGTGCAACGGCGTCACCTCGCCTTCCTTGCGCGTTGCGAGGATAATACCGCGGAACCGGAGCCGCTCGAACAGCATCGCGATATCGGCCTGGCTGCGCGACAGCCGGTCCATGGCATCGGCATAGACGATGTCGATACCGCCCGCCGCAACCGCTGCCAGCATCGCCTTCATGCCGGGGCGGTGCAGCGTCGCCGCCGACTCCGCCGCATCGGTGAAGCACGCCACTTCGTGCCAGTCCTTGCGCGCGATCTCCTGACGGCACATCATCAACTGCGTCTCGATCGACTGCACATCCTGCTTGTCCGTCGAGAAACGCGCATAGATCGCGCAGCGCATCACTTTTCCTCCATTCATGCTTTCTGCACCCGGGAAGAAGGTCGCCTTCACGGTCGTGGCCGCGTGTCGGTCGCGCCCGCCTTGCGCTCCGCATTATGATGCCGCGCGAGATCGCGCGCCAGCAGGCGCGCAAGCTCCAGCGCGAGATCATGCAGCGGGGAAGGCGGCTCGGACGGCATCCTCCCCAACTGGGAACCGCCCCGTCACCACGACTCCAACCCCCCCACAGGGTTACATATCCATGGAAGCCGCGTTCCTCTTGCAATCTAAGTGGTCAAAACTTGCACCGGCGACACTAACCCATAATTGAAAATTCGGGCGAGGCTGCGTGTTCCAACTCCTGATGCTTGTTCATTCCGGCGTGAGCGGAGCTCAATTGAGCCTCGAAAGGCAGAAAGTGGGACATTCCTGCCGTTTGGCGTCGCGACCGGGAACGGCCGGTCATGACGGAACCGGCCATCGCTGCGCAATCGTGTCGGGCTTTGAACAGTTGCTGGAGAGGTGATGATGATGCGGCGTGCTCAGTTGTATCTTTGGAGTGAGGCACGGGCCCATCACATTGCGCTCCACGAATTTTACGTCGAGCAGATGCGGTCGCGTATTCTGTCGCAGTTTGACGATCTCGAAGGGCAGGCCGACCGTTACACCGAGGAGGCCTATGAGCGGATGGGTCGGGGTCCAGGCTATGGCGACGTCGATATGGCCGACATCGCGGAGGCGGCCTATGATGAGGGGATCGCGCATTATCAGGCCCTGACGGATCTGCGTAAGCAGATGTTGCTGGGCGGTATCGCGGGGATATTTCCACCAATGGGACAAGACCGTGCGCGAGCATCTCGAGCACGAGCTTCGGCACGACTTTGATGGCGGTAAGATCGCGAAAGAGATCTGGAAGGCGCCGGTGGCCGACGTGATGGGCGTCTTCGAACAATTCGGCTGGCCGGTAAAAGCGCTGCCCTGCTACCCGAAAATCGATGCGATGCAGCTGGTCGTGAACGTCTACAAGCATGGCAAGGGTCGTAGCCTCAACCAGCTCGCCGAACTTTACGGGGAATATGTCCGCGACCCGATCCGTCAATGGATGCCGGAGGGCATGGCCTTCGGTCTCGATCATGAATGGCTGACCGTGACGAATGAGCAGTTTGGCCAGTTTGCGGACGCAATCCGCGACTTCTGGCGGGATATGCCCGAGCGGTTGTATCTCGACCTGCCAGCCGCGAGCAGCTGACCTGCTGCGTCAGGCCATGGCGTAGATCGCGAGCACAAGACCTACGACAGCGATCACGAGAGCGATCACCTTGTTGTCGGCGACCCAATCGAGGGCGGTCCGCAGGCTTCCCCCGTGCATTTCCCACCATGTGGTGTTGGTCAGGAGGTGCTTGTTCTGGGCCCGCTCGGCGATGTTGGCCAGGACATCGACCTTGCGCAGCGTCGACTGGTGGAGCCCGACATAATTGCCGTCGACGAAAGCCTGGGCTTCCTCGGCTCCGATCATCATGTCGCGCGGCTGGATCTCATTCTTCTCGATCAGCTTTTCGAGCCGCGAGTGGCTGATATAGGCGACGCCATATATGTCGATGAGGATGCGGGAGAGATCGAACTTCCTGGCATCGTCGACCAGCACAGGCGTGCCGCCGAGCACCTGATAGCGGTGATCGATGGCGGCGAAGCCGTAGTTGATGTCGCGCATGTTCCAATGAAGGTATTTCATGCCGCGATGGGCGCCGAGGTGCTGATAATAGGCATCGAGCATCTGCCGCTCGAGCTCGTCGTAGCGCGCCTCGATTTCGGCGAACGGTACTTTCTGCCGTTCGGCGACCTGATGGATGGAGAAGGAGTGGGTCTGCGCGCTATCGAGGCAGCGGACCGCGAGCGACGTGATGCGTGGTGAGGCCCCGTTCGGCCGATCGTAGAAGCTTTCGCAGGAATAATGGATGACCCACACGTTCGAGCGGTCGGAGAAGAGGCTGTTGAGGCGCTGACGCGCCTCCTTCTGCCGCTTCGGGTTGGGAGCGGTCTTGGGCTTCTTCTTGGCCTCAGCGGGCGTGTCCGCCGCCGGCGGGGCGGCGGGGGCCAGATCGTTCTGCGTCGCCACCTCGGTCAAATCCCCTGTCATCCTCGACCTTCAATCCTTCAATTCGCTGCGCCGGGCGGGCAGCCTGTTGTCGGCAGTGCGCCATTTCTTGCTACCCCGATCGCCGCGGACAATCTTGTCCCCCGCTTTCGACCAAGCGGCGATGCTCGCTACATCGACATTGCGGTATTTGCCGCTTTCATCCCACTCCCAGTCGAAACTGACGGTTTCGCCCTTGTAGACGAATTTGCCGGACCAGGTGGCGAGGAAAGAGTATTTCTCGCCGTCGATCGTGATGACGTGCTGATGCCAGGCACGACTATTCCCGCCACGGCTGGGCGGCCGGGACTTATCCTTCAAATAGACGCCATAGCTTTGAAACTCGGCATGTTCGACGCGCAATCGCGGCTCCTTTTTTTGTGGTCTCGCCGAAGCGAGACGGCGGGGTTAGCGCCCCTTAGCAGATCGTTTATCCGATAGCTGAACGCCGTGTCGTGGGGACGAAACCGCCGTTCCCGCTGGGCAGCTCGAACGTCCGGTCCTCCTAGAACCCGACTGTCGCCATCGTGGCCTCTCGCCTTCTGAATGAGAAAGTTGTCGTCGCGATCGATGTGTCGCGTGTGGTGCCCGTGTAAAAGAAGCGACAAGCGGCACGCGCGAAGACTTGGGTCAAGAAGGCGGCTCTTCCGAGAAAGCGAAACGCAGGATAGAAGCGCTACTGCTTACCGGACCTCCACACGAGCAATCCAGTCAACGCCGACCCGAGCCTGTGCGACTTCGATGCCGGCCAGCGTGGCTTTGATCACGCGGAAACCGTCGGTTTGCTCGGTCGCGATGAAACCTTCCTTTTCCAGCCGATCGAGCAACACGCTCAGGTCGCGATGGGAGGGGCCAAGGCCAATGGTCCCTAACCAGTGATAGTATAGCTGGTCATTGCCCACCCCATGCTTTTCCAAGCCTACGAGAATTTCGCGGGCCTGCAGGGACTCGCGAATGGCGACGAAAGGATCGGTCTGGTTCGATTGTTTGGTCATAGGGCCTAGAAAAAGTAGAAAACGGAGGTGCCGCGGCAGATGGCGTCGGCTAATCCGCTTCGGCCATAACATTCGAGGTTGCTTGATATAAGCGGACTTTCTCCTGCCGCATCGGCCGCTCGGGGCGATGGTCCTCGGCCCAGGCCTCAACCAGAACGTCTTCGCCGTTCTGCCAAAACACCCCGTTCCAGCGTCGCTGCGGACCTGCATTCTCCTTGGCGTCGGGCCACGCACCGCGCTCTCCGATGCCCACCCAAAGAGGCGTTACGCCTCGTGCCTCCAGCACTGCTTCGAGCGCGCCGCGCCGCACGAGGCAAAAGGAGTTACGGTCGCCCGTACTCGATACGATGATCTGCTGGCCATCGGCGGCAACCCACACTCCTGGAAGGTTGGGATCGGCCTGGATGTTGAGTTCTTTCAATAACCAAGGGCTTGGGACATGCATGGAAAGGCCTGAGGGCAGCGTCGCATCGAGATGATGCTCCCAGCGATATTGTCGGCAAAACCGTAGATAGCGGGCTTCCGCCGACTGGATCCCGTCCGAATCAACCCATTCCGTATCGGGCCAGGTGCTACGGAGGCCCGCTTCATAGACATAGGGACCATCGGTCAGGTCGCCCCACATCATCCAGTCGTGGTGGAAGTCGGCCCAGGCGCGGCTCATCTGCCGGGCGAACCGCACTTCCTGCCCGGCTTCGATGCCGACCATCATCAGGAAGTGGAAGTCGTTCAGTCTGAACGGCGCGCCGCCCATGCGATCGACGCCCGGATGGCGCGTCTTGCTGTCCGTATACCGGTAAAGGGTGAGCCAGTCGCCGTCCGACACATCACCGCACAGTCCCAGCGACAGCCTTTCACGCGGGATTTCGTTGTCGAATACCCAAGAAGGCATATCTTCCGTCGCGACCTTGTCGATCGTGATGTGTGGAACGGCCGGGATCGATGTTGGGGCGTAGCCGGTATCTTCATCTTCGATCGGCCGCACGGTGGGTTCGATGTCACGCAGAAACGGCAGGTTGGTCGGCACATCGTACGCGCGGGTTTCGAGCGGTCCCCATTCCGGTGCGAGCCAGACATTGTCCGCGAGACGTGCGAGCAATTCGTGGAACGCGATCCACTGATATTTCTTCCCGATCCGCTCGATCCGAGCATGAGGAGCGGTGTCGGTCCCGGCGCCATAATCGCGTGGAAACCGTTTGCTCAACCAGCCGAGCCTGATGGCCCGGCGGGCGATCCAGAGCCGCGCCTGCTGCGGATCGACGAGGGGAAGCTCCTTGCCAATGCCGGACCAGCCTTTCCGGCCCTTCAGGTGCGGGATGACCTCTTCGTCATAGGCCTTTGTCGCTCGGACGCCGAGCAACTGGCGTAGATGACGATCGGCGTGCGCGAATGTCTCACTCTCATCGCTGCCGCCATTCTGTCCGGAGCGCGGCGCGGTGAGCTCGACGAGGTCGAGGAGGATCTCCTTCATCTCGTCCCCGGTGATCCACCTCGCCTTGAAAGCATCAAAAGCTTGCGACAGGCGCATCGGCCTTGGTCGCGACAGTGAAATGCTGGTGAACTCGCGAATCCGCGACTTGATAATCTTCTCGCCGAAATCGCCAGCGAAGCCGAAGCATGACTCCGCGATTTGGCGGTCGCCAACGGCCTCGGCTTCCGCTTCCACCTTCGTCTGATCCAACCCGAAGCGTGGCGCTCTGCTGCCATAGGGTGGGCGGCATCTGGCGATATCACACCCTTCGGGAAGCACATCCCTGTCGAGCGCAAGCTCCATCACCAGGCGGCCATAATCGCGGGCGAGGATGTGCAGGGGAATGGATGCTCCCGAAAAAACATGTCGCCAGATCGCATCCGCAGCGGTTGCCACGCGGTCCGCCTGAGGATTCCGCAGGCATGCGCCGGCCACGGCAGCCAGCACGCGTTCCACGACATAGGGATCATCGACCCCAGCGAAGCGCTCGACGAACGGTGCCGCGGCACCCGGATGGCGCATCAGAATTTCGGTGGCCGCTTTCGTGGCACGATCCCGCAGCGTCCTATTCGACGAGGTCAGAATCCATCCCAATGTCGACAGCGCCAGCCGCACCGTCTCGCTGTTCGCGGTGTCCGGCCCTTGGCCCAGACCCCAGCTGGCGAGCCGGTAGGCCGTGCCGCGCTGTTCGATTTCGCCGTTCACCCGCTGCGTCCAGAAGGCATCCCGTTCGGGCAGGGGGCGTCGCACGAGGTTCCGGTGCAGCATGTCCCCGTTCCAGGGATGCCCCTCGACCGCCGAAAGTTCGATCAGGAGGTTCAATGGGGTTGCTTGCCAGCTCAGCCGATTCAACAATTCGACCGTGCGGTCGCTGAAAGAACCGTGCTGGCGCCAGCGCACGCTCTCGACGAACGCCGCCTGGATTGAACTGCGCCCCCACCATCGCTCCACGCCGCCGGGAAGGTGATCGACAATTTCGGTCCGCCACTCATCGGCGAATACGATACCGAGAGCGTCGAAGACGCCGCGCCACTCGTCCTCGATACCCCAGCGACCGAGCATGAAAGCGAACGGAGCGTCCTCTTCGAAGGGCGCCCCAGGCTCGCGCATGCCCTGCGTCAGGCTCTTGGCGACGAGTTGGTCCTGGATGCGCTGGAACGCGAAGCGCAGGACATCCTCCTGCACGTCTAGTGGGTCGGCCTCGGCATCCTCGTCATAGGGCGGTGGATCGTATCGCAGCAGTCCGCGCAGGTGCAGCAGGTCCAGCCAGCCCATGCCAATGGGGGTCTGATAGCTCGCAAAGGCTGCGTCCAGCAGGCATGCCGCCGCTCGGCGCTCGATATAGTCGACGCGGCCGTCCGCCATGGCGCCGGCGATGTCGAGCAGCCCCCTGGTCAGTGGAGCAACAAGCTCCGCGCTACCGTCATATATCGTCCCCAGCGTTGTAGCGGCGGCGTCGAGGTAGAATCGAAGCATCTCGCGCGATCCGCGCAGTCCCAACGGGAACTGGGTTTTACCCTGGCGCTGGAGGGCAACGCAGGTAGTGCGCAAGAACAGCGGATTGACGAATTCTGGCGGAAGCCAAGGGGAGGCCGGTCGCGTAATACCCCGCCGGTCCATATAGACCACGGCGGCCCGTTCGCGTTCCTCTTCCGTCTCGAAACCCGCGATAACGATCTCGGCCGCATGCTCCCTTGACGAGGCGGTGAATACGCGCTCGGAATATACGTCCCGGCAGGAGACGCAGAGCGCGAGACGGGGATTCGCCCGAACCTGCGCCGCAAAGCCTGCGAGACGATTGCGCCAATACTGCGCCCCACCGCCCTCGTTGAGAGCGTCGATGCAGATGAGCGCGCGCGTTCCGCGGGCCGCGGCTGCGGCGCCCAAAGCGCCGAGCAATTTCTCAGTCGTCATCCCCGGCAGCTCCAGCCTTCTCGCAATTTCGACGCCGGGCTCGTCGCCATGCCGGAAGTCGGTGCCGAGCAGCATGATCGCCGGTTCGCCGGCGTCGAGGGCGACGCCTACTTCCCGCGCCATGAGATGGGACTTGCCGCTTCCCGCCTCGCCCTCGACGATCGCAAACCGGGACTGGTCCGCTTCCTGGAAGGTGCCTTCGAGCCGATCCCGCAAATCGATCAGCGCCTCGTCCATCTGGTCGAGGCGCTCGCGTAGCCTGCGCAGACCGAAGCTGTCACGATCTGGCCTGTCTTCATCGTAGAGTATGGGGCCGGCCTGCCCGATGGCGTCGATCGCGGCCTCGCACGCATCTAGCCAGTCTTGCAGGGGAAAGGCCTCTTCGCCTTGCAGTGGCTGCCCGGCAATCGTCTCGAGGCGATGCATCGCCAGCGCGAGGGCGGTGTACCATGGCGCGTCCGGCGTTCCCTCGCCGGGATCATCGGGCAGAAGCTCCGCCAGTGCTGCAAGCGGCTGCCGGTAGCCACCGCGCCAATCGGCGCTGCCGCGCAGCGCCTGGAACAGCTGGCTTGCGCCGACATCGACATGGTCCTCGGGATGATAGCGTTCGTCGAGCGCGGCAGCGGTCCGCTCAAATTGCTCGCGAAACCATGTTTCCGACAGCTCCCGCTCGCCGAACCAATATTCGCGCAAACCTGCTGCACGCGGGTCGGCGAGCATGCGCTCGATCTGGCTGCCGCCCAGGAAGTCGACCGTGAACGGCCTATCGCCGGCAGCTTCCTTCCAGCCCGGGAGCCGCTGATTCCATTTCTGGCGCGCCGAAGTGCCGCGCTGATGCCTGACATCGGTCAGGTCGCACGGCATGCCGACAGTGATGCGGGTCATCGCTGCGTGCGTGGAGATCGCAGTCAGGATCGACCCGTTGAGGGCCGTCCAGTTTATATCGCCCGCTTCCTCGTGGAATTTCGCCTGGTAGCCCTCTTCGGTGCCGTCCTCCAGCACCCAATAGGCCTCGACGCCGCCGTCACCGCCCGCGCCTTCAATGGGCCGGAACTCGGTCGCACGCGCCGGTGGCATTACCTCCGCAAGATGTCGCAGCAGGCGCTCGAACGAGCCCCTTTGGCCGTCCACACTCCCACGCAGCTGTCTGAAGTTGAGCATTCCTGTCCTCGGTGATCCTCAGGTCACATCTACTCGATCGTAAAAGGAACATTGCTAGAACATTCTTTCTAGAGCGTCTATATGCAGTCCGGCGGCCTCGGGCCCGTTCTTTGCCGCACCGGTTTTGAATGCAAAAATGGATTAAGTTGCCGTTCGTTTGCGCTGCAGCAGACGGCAGCAGCCGCCAAAGAGCCCGACATTCTCGGTCTAGAAACCGCTTCCCGAATCCCGTCCCTGTGGGATAACCGTCTTCCTGAACGCCGACGGAGGCGAACCCCAGGATGTCAGTTTAATAATGCTTGATCAGATGTTTACCGCGGATAACTTCCGCCGCATCTATGAGGCGGAGAACCGCAAAGGTCTCGATCTGGCGAGCCGTTACTTCCCGACGCTCGAACCGCTCACATTGGCTGTCCGCGACAAGGTGCAGGACATCCGTGACCACCGCGCCAATCAGGCGGCCATGGCGGCAGATGTTTTCGAGGCAACCTTACTCGACCTGAAAAAGAAACTTGCAGACGCGAAGGCGGAAAAGTCGGCAGCCGTCGATACGCTGATGGACGAGATCAGCCACAAGGTACTCAGACCCTCCTTCAAAATCGATCTTTCTAAAAAGGACGGTCCGAACGGAAAGCCGGTTTTCTGCATCGATGCCGAGCCCGAAACCTTCTTCGTCATTAAGCAGCTCCAGCACAACATCAAGCGCATCTACGGGGTCAAGCAAGCGAACCGGCACGACCTTGTCTGTCAGGTTCGCGATATCCTCGGGGGCACATTTCCATTTGAGTTGATTCGAACCGATATCTCGTCATTTTACGAGAGCATCGACAGGAAAAAGCTGCTCGAAAAGCTGGACAGCGACCAGCTTCTAAGCTCGACTTCGAAGAAGTACATCAAGCAAATCCTTGTTTCCTATGGCGCGAAATCCGGCACCGCCGTCGGCGTTCCGCGCGGAGTAGGCATCAGTGCCTACCTCGCCGAATTTTACCTGCGCCCGGTAGATAGCGACATCCGGGCAATCCCCGGCCTGGTTCTCTATTGCCGCTTCGTCGATGATATCGTCGCCGTCTTCGCCCGGCCCCCGGCTGGCAACAGCCTCGGCTCCTATAAGGACCGGATCATCGACATCTTGGGCCAGCACGCGCTGGCGCATAATGCGGCGAAGACAAATGAGTTCGTCTTCCCGGACCCGAACCCACAGACGTTCGAATATCTCGGTTACAAATTCAGCATTACCGCCGGAAAGTGCGAGATCGGTCCGAGCACGGCGAAGGTGGAAAAATATCGCACGCGCATGAAGGCGGCGTTCGAAGAGTATTGGTTTGAGCGCTCGCTGCGCACGCGGCGCGCCTACCGCGAACTGATCTGGCGAATCAAATTCCTGACCGGCAACACGCGGCTGTCGAACAGCAAGTCGCGGGCCGCCACCGGCATCTATTACAACAACTCGATCGCAACCGATCTGACCAGCTTCGGCCAACTTGACCAAGAGCTGAAGGCGCTGATCGCGACCTTGCACAGCAGCAGCCTGCAAAAGCAGTTGAAGAAGCTCAAATTCACCACCGGCTTCGAGCAGCGCCGCTATCATTATTTTAGCGAGCGGGAATTGCAAACGATAGTGAGGGCCTGGAAACATGCCTAAGCGCCGTGTCTCTCTCACGCACCGGAAACAACGCTCGATCCTCACGGACATGCTGCCGTTCGAGGTGCCCCCAACGTTCTCCAACCGGGGCTATTATCGCTTCCTGCGCGATAACAGCGTCGAGATTGAGAAAGGCCAATTGCGCTGGGTTTGCGATACCGACGCGCTTGACCGCACGATGCAGCTTCTGTTCGGCATCAAAGCCGGAACGCCCATCACCGCTGAGGCCGTGACCGAATGGGGCAAGGAGAAGACCAGACGGTCGGTGCCCTACAACAAGTGCGAAATGGGGACGATACCGTTCAATTTCAGGGTCGCGCACAATCTGGACGGTCGCACCTTGAGCGTTGTCCATCCGCGCAATCAGGTAGCGGTCGCGAGCTTCTACGCCAACCACAGCGCGCTGATCATCTACCACACGTCGCTTAGCGAATTTTCGATCCGCCGCCCGGTGTCAGTGTCCCGTTATGCCTATTTCAAGGACAAGTTGCATGAAGAGCGGCTGGATTCCGTGGCGGGGCTGGAAGAGGAGAATCGCGAGTACGAGCAGCTCGGCTCCTATTTTGTCTACCGGAAATACCGGAACATTCACCGCTTCTTCGAGTCCTACAAATATCATCGCAGCGAGAAAAAGTACGACGCGATGGTGCAGATCGACGTCAGCAAGTGTTTCGACAGCATCTACACCCATTCGCTGCCTTGGGCCGTGCTGGGCAAGGACCAGACAAAATTCAAGCTGGAAGATTCCAAGCGCACTTTCGGAGGGCGCTTTGACTCCCTCATGCAGAATCTGAATCACAAAGAGACCAATGGCATCGTCATCGGTCCCGAATTTTCGCGGATTTTTGCCGAGATCATTTTGCAGTCGGTCGATGCCGAGCTGGTGCGGCAGTTGGCGAAGGCCAATCTGCGCCACAAGGTGGATTACGAAATCTTCCGCTACGTCGATGACTTCTTCATTTTCTACAATGAGGACTCCACGCAGATCAAAGTTTTCGAGACGCTTCAGGAGATCCTCAAGGGCAAGAAGCTCAGCATCAACACCGCTAAAATCAAGCATTACAAGAAGCCGATCATCACCGAAATCACGATTGCCAAGGAGCGGGTTTCCGCGCTTCTTAACGACGAGATCAACCCGGCCTGCGAGGAAGAGCCGCTGGCCGACCCCGCCAAGCCGCCACAGAAGAAGCTGGTCTGCGGCATCAATGCGAACCGTCTGATCATCCGCTACAAGGCTGCGATCAAGGAAGCCGGCGTCACATACTCCGACCTGCTGAATTACACCTTCGCGATTATCGAGAACAAAATCGAGAAGCTCTCGAAGGCGTACGTTGAGAGCGAAAAAACGGGCCGCGACCGCAAGCGTCTGTCCAATGCACTGCTTGCGATCATGGAGTTTGCGTTTTTCGCCTATTCCGCGAGCCCAAAGGTCAATCATACCATCCGCATCTGCCGGATGATCGCGACTTCGGTGGACTTCGTCGACGCACAGCGGCTGCCCTACGAGCAGAAGCATCTGCTGTTTAAGTATGTCCACGACAATGTGATGCAGCAGCTCGAAAAGAATACGATGAGCGAGCATCGCGAGGTGGAAAGCCTCTACCTGTTGATTTCGCTCTCGCAGATCGGACGGGAATACTGGCTACCGGTCTCCGTGCTGCTGCGGCATTTTCTGATCCAGGAGGAAGAGAAGACCGGAAATTACATCCGTCCCACCGGTTTCATGAACCATTTTTCGGTAACGATCCTGCTGTCTTATATCAAACACAAGGTCAGGTACGCGAAGCTGAAAGCCTTCATCGAAGCGGAAATCCTAGCCAAGCTCCATTATATGAAGGTGCATTGTCCCGACGACGCCGAGACGCTGATCATGCTGCTCGACCTCATCGTTTGCCCCTACATCAGCAGCCCTACCAAAGACGCCATCGGCGCGATTTTCGGGCTGGACGCCGCCGCCCTGGCTGCCGTTCAGGCGACCAACGACCATTGGTTCACCGCTTGGGGCGACAAGTTCAACCTCGGTAAAGAGCTGGACGCCAAGCGCAGCCGTGAGGTATATTAATTCCGGCGCTCCGCTCTACCCTTAATGGCTGTTGGCAGCTCACACACAAGCGCCCACCTATCCCCTGTATCAATCGGGGGTCGGGTAATGGGACGGTCGGAGCGGGCCGTTTCCTGTCCCATCATCATCGACCACTGTCGAGAGCGTCCGCGCCGCTGGCGACCGGTCGTTGCAACATCTTGCGCGGGATGACTGTGTCGCCCATTCGCGCCGAGCGAACGGCTGCTTCTTGCAGAAGCTGCCGTTCAAAGCTTGATAGGCGAACGACACATTCTGGTCGGAAGCAGTCGAATGGCGCCATCGGATCAGGCCGATAAATTGCCTTTCAAATTCTCCCGTTCAAAACGAAGCTGTTCGTCTAATTGTTCGATGTCTGCCCGCATGCTTTCCGAGAGCTTGCGTCGGCTGATCGTGTTTGGAGTGGTCGCAATTGCGCTTATCAGATCGTAAATGTCGATATTTCCGTTGATAAGTTCGATGGCACCTCGAAACTTGCGAATCGGTGATGAAAAAAGCAATTGACCTCGATTATGGATCAATCCGCCGATGTCATCCGAAAAGGCAGCGATGAGCTGGTCCAACTCTTTGGTAGCGACTATGGCGTGAGTCACAACGGGGTGCCATTTGATTCGATCCGCCACCGCGTTCATCCCGAGATGGGGAGGTCGATAGCTGATCTTTATATTGTTATTTTGGGGGGCGGCATAAACTGCGTTCACGCGATCTTGACCCGTTCGCGTCAATGTGGGGTCGACGTAATTGCCGTAAGCAGTCCGTCCTCGCATGCTGAACGTGATCGGCTTCCCTTTCTCGTCAAACGTCGGAAGCGCGGTGCCCACCTTCCAGAAGGATCGTGAGCTATCGGCGACGGCAAAGCCCCTCAGGATGTAAAAGTGCCAAGTGTTCGGTTTCATGTGCAGAACTGTAAGATGCGGGTCTTGGCAAATGCTTACCAGCAAACTTGCCCGGATCGCGTGGGGCTTAAACTGAAACCGAGGCGAGGAGTGCATAATAGTTTTAAAGGGTCGCGCGCGGCGGGATCCGCTTTCCGCGCTGCGCAGGCGTGACCGCCTGTCCGATACGCTGCCAAACTTTGGATCCGTTGACGACTCAAGGGCGGGCAGTGACCGGCCAGTCGAAAACTCGAGGCAGCCGCTGCAAGCCTATGTTTGCTTTCGCCGTCTCGCCCAAAAGCTGCTTGGCGGTTTACAGCAAAAGCCGACGCTCGGATCGATAACGCTGAATGTCGTGTTTTGGTTGTTTTTGGCAGGCCGAAGGCATGACACTATTCCCGGTAGCGTAGGATCTCGACCAGCAGCTTAAATGCAGCGGACGCGAGCCGGCGTTTCGGATAGTAGGGTGACACCCCGGCAGATCCGGCGTGAATTCGCTGATTTCGAAACTCGCGCTCGCTCAATCGCGCGCATGCCCTCAACCCCCGTGTAGCACTCTACCTCGCGCTCGACGGTGAATAAGACGCGTCCGAGATTGACGACGGCATGCGCGGCTGAGGCCGCGCCGGCTACGAGCCGAGGGGCCGACGTTGCCGCAAACGCTTCGCACCAAAGCCTGACACGGTTCGCACCTGATATGTTCCATATCGACCTTGGCGCCAACGCCAGCCGTGCTAATTCTTCGATCTCGGCCTCGTTTCACAGGACTTAAACGAACTTGCGGCAACTCATCGCGCAGATCAGAAACTGGTTCAGCCGCTCGACAACGGCAGCCGATGCACCATCCCAGTTCGTCAACCTCGCGCCGACCGATACGGCGGACGAAGCCGGCGTCTATGCCAAGGCGCTTACGGCCGCGATAAAAGATCCAAAGGTCTCGAACATTGCGCTGACCGGACCCTATGGGTCGGGCAAGAGCAGCATCATCCAATCGTTCCTCAAGCAGAACGAAATCTCGGCGCTACAGATCTCGCTCGCGGCGTTCCTGCCCGAAGCGATCAAAGCCGGGTCCGATCAGGCCATCCCCGATCGCAAGGTGAGCAAACAGGAGATCGAGCGGAGCATCCTTCAGCAGATGCTCTATGGTGCAGACGCGAACAAGCTTCCCTTCTCGCGCTTCAAGCGGATCCGGTCGCCGGCCCGGCTGTCGGGCCTTCTCTCGCTCTACGCCATGATCGGCGCGGCATCGGTCTACCAGCTTTTTCAGAGGCGCGCCGACATCCTCAGCGGGGCATATTTCCTCCCCCTCGCAAAAAGCAACTGGCCGCACTTTGTCTGGTTTGCGGTCGGAGCCTCATTTGTCTGGGTGCTTCTTCACCAAGTCTACAAGGCCAGTTTCGGAATATCGCTCAAGAGCATCTCGCTTAAAGATATCGAGATCACGCCAGCGGCAATCGCGCAAGAGTCAATCCTGAACCGCCATCTCAACGAGATCATATATTTTTTCCAATCAACCAAATACGATCTCGTTATCATTGAGGATCTTGACCGATTTGACGATTCCGAAATATTTGTCACGTTGCGAGAGATAAATAAGCTCATTAACGAAAATGCCGGTGTGAAGCGCACAATACGCTTTCTTTATGCGCTGCGTGACGACATGTTCATTAACACCGATCGCACCAAATTCTTCGAATTCATCATCCCTGTGATTCCGATCATTAACAGCTCGAACTCGATCGACAAGATGCTGGAACAGGGCAAGCGACTGGCTCTGGATGATCGGCTTGATCGGCAGTTCCTGCGAGAGGTGTCGCGCTATCTCAATGATTTGAGGCTTATCCAGAACATATTCAACGAGTATGCCATCTACGCCGCGAACCTGGAAGCCGACGGTGATAACGATCTGAATGTGACCAAGCTTCTCGCCGTCCTTATCTACAAAAACGTCTTTCCTAAGGATTTCGAAGCGCTGCATCGCGGCAGCGGCAATCTCGCAAAGATTCTTGACCGTCACGACGAATTCATCGCGCATGGTGAGGCGGGCTACAGAGCGCAGATTCAGCGCCTGGAAGACGAGATCGACGTCGCGGAACGACAAATCCCGTCCGATGTTCTGGAATTGCGCCGGATCTACGCGATGGCGCTCATTGAGAAGACGCCGTCCTACATATCGCAAATCATGGTAAACGGACAGAATTGGTTCGAGATTTCATCGATCGCTACGATCGATACGTTTGATCAGCTCATCAAGAGCCCGAAAGCCTCTTTAAGGTCGCCACAAGGTCATCAGGCTCAGCTCAATCCTTCGATGATTGCGGCGGAGGTTGATCCGTCGCGAACCTATCAGGAACGCAAGAAGGAGATTGAGCAGAGGGCAGTTGAATTCAGGAATACCACCGCCAAGAAGCTCCGCGCCTTGCGTGCGAAGAGCGCGAGCCTGCGCGTCGCCAAATTCCACGAGATCATTCGGCTCGACACCGACGGGCTAGACGAACTCTTCAGTGCCTTCGGCAACAGGAGCGAACTCGCGCGCTTCCTTATCCTTGAAGGGCATCTCGACGACACATATTATCAATACACGTCGCTATTCCATGCGGGCCGCCTGTCTCCGAATGACAACAAATATCTGATCAAGATCCGTGGCTTCATCACGCCGGAGTCAAGGTTCCCGATCGACAACCCTCGAGAAGTCATCGCCGCGATGCGCGATGAGGATTTCCGTCAGAGCTACGTGCTCAACGTCAAAATTGTCGATTGTCTGGTTTCTGATCCGGCATCCTATGGATCTCACGTCGATGCCATGTTTGGCTATCTGGCGTCCGAATTCGAAACGATCGATGCGTTCTTCACGAGCTATTACGCTTCCGGAACGCAGGGGCCCACATTTGTCGCCGGCATGGTCCGGTCATGGCCTGGCTTCATCCCGGCGACCCTCGCCAACCCTAGGCATCTGTCCCACCTCGCGCAGCTGATCGCGCATTTACCGCTCGCCACACTCGAGGTGTTGCCGAGAAAATACGCCGAACTTTCGGAATTCCTCGCGGCCAATCTTGCCGAGATACTGGCGCTGGGCGTCGGCTGCGAACCGTCGAGGCTGGAAGCGCTGGGCTTCGAATTGGAAAGCCTGCGCAGCGTCGATGGCTTCCCCGGCATCGCGCGCTCGCTGTTTGAGGCGGGCCGTTATGCGCTCACCATCGACAATCTCGACTACGCCTTTGAGAACATCCTGGGCGAGGGCGACATGCTGTCCCTGCACACGCGGCATTATACCACCATCGCCCAGATCGCGAACGCGCCGCTTACCGCCAGGATCGAGCGTGAATTCGCGGGCCATCTGAAGCTCGTCCTGCTGGGCCTTCCCGAAAATCGGCAAGAAAGCACCGCCACCATCCTTGCTCTCCTAGCGCGAGACGACGCGGATTTCGACGATCTGGTCGCCTTTCTCCGGGCGCAGTCGGGCGTCATCCCCATTTTGGCGGATGTGCCAGCGCGCTTCCAAAGCCCGGCGTTTCAATTGGGCCGGATCGCGCCGTCCTGGGAGAACGTCCGGGCTTTCCTCTCCAGCGAGGCATTCGATGCCGATAGCCTCACCACCTTTCTCGATATGGACGCGCCGCGAGCGGCGCTTTCGGCCGAACCAATGCCCGAAGACGAAGGCGCGCCGCCGCTCCATCGTTTTCTGATCGAGAATAATGGACTGACCGAGGCGGCCTATCGAAATTTCGTTCGAGTCTTGCCGGAAGGCTTTTCGCGATTCCCGGAGGGCGTGGACGCTGCCAAGCTGCGGATCTTGATCGAAGAGGGAAGAGTCGCCTTTTCGGGTGAAGCGCTGGATTTCCTCAGGGACCATGATGACCTTCGGCTTGCCTTCGCGAGCAGAAACATCGAGTCATTCCTGAAGACGCAGGCCAGTCTCTCGATCGACGACGACTTCCGCGAAGCCCTGCTTGGCAGCCCGATCAGTGACGAGCACAAAGTGACGATCATTCGATCGATGGATCTTGCTCAGCTCTCTGGGCTCGCGACACGGGCGCGCATCGTGGGCGCCATACTGGGAAGAACCGGAGCCGACCTGCCCGGGCTCAGCGCGGGCCCCGCACGCGGTATCATCTTGGCCACGCGGCCGATCGAGGTTCAGGTCAGATTGTTCAATCGCTTCCAATCGCTTCTAAGCGACGGCGACGTTCGCGAGATCCTTGCCGTGCTCCCCAGGCCCTTCTCCGAGATCAAGCGAGGTTATGGTATTCCGCTGCTCGAGAACACGCAGACCAACGCTGCGCTCGCAGCCTGGCTCGTTTCGCGTAAAATCATCTCGTCTGTAGGCAAAGGCTGGTTCGGCGAAATTCGCATCAATCTTTTCCGGCGCGACGCCGAAGAATAATCGGATGTGCGTAGCCTTCCATGAACGGCGAGGGTTAGTGGATACCCGGGGAAACTCGAAAAGCTGAAGGTCCGCGGGTGGATCGGTGAGCGACCGAAATCAGGGCGCATAGATGCCGCTCACTTTGGGCTGAACGAACCACCGTTTACGCCCGCCGCCGCTCCAAACCAGTGATTCCGCTATCCATCAGCATTGCCGAAATGCGGACTGTCTGCATCCGCTAACCGGGTGGACAGTGGCTGCTTTGGTGCACGGTGTGGCCAGTGGTCTTGCCGGTGCCGCGCAACATCAGATACCTGCATAGAATGTGAACCCAAACAGGATCATATCCTGATACACGAGTTACGTAATGCGCGCCGTGCGTCCGGCTGGTCGCAGCGGACCTTGGCAGACCGGATCGGCGTCAATGCCCAGACCGTCAAGCGGCTGGAGAAGGGCATCGGCTCGGTGCCCACCCTCATCGCTGCCATGGCTGCGCTGGACTTTCGCCTGATCGGTCTGGCGGCAGGCAAGACGCTGCCCGAGCAGTTGCGCGCGGAGCGGCGCAAGCGGTCGATGTCGCTGAGGAACGCGGCGGAAAAGACCGACCTGTCCCCGACCACCATCGCCAGCCTCGAGCGGGGCGGCGGATCGGTCGCCAGCCTGCTGCGCCTGCTGGCCGTGATCGCACCGACCGCCCGCCGCCGCGCGCCCGAACGATCCTATTGGGGACAGGGCGACAAGGATGATCGCGACATCCGCTTCACCCCGCCCGACTTCATGGCGAACATCTACGCCGCGTTCGGCGAGATCGACCTCGACCCGTGCGGGCATCCGCTCAGCCCGGTCATCGCGCAGCGCCGGATCCTACTGGGCGAAGGCGGCGACGGGCTGGTCGACGACTGGTCGGGCAAGGTCGCCTTCGTCAATCCGCCTTACTCGCAGCTCCTGCGCTGGTTGCGGCGCGCCCATGATCAATGGCTGGCCGGCAAGGTGGAGACAGTCGTCTGTCTGGTGCCGGTCCGAACCGACTCCGCCTGGTTCCACGAGACGCTGAGCGCGGACGCAGACATCTACCTGCTGCAGGGCCGCGTCCGCTTTCTTGATATGCGTGGCAAAAGCCAGCAGACCCCGTTCTCGCTGATGGTCCTCACGCTGGGTGCGAGGCCCGAGCAGAAGGATCGCTATGCGGAACTGGTCCCGGGGTTCTGGCTGACCCGCAGCGTCACGGCGGCATCCGGTGCACACCGCGTATCGCCAGCCATCGTCCGGTAACCCTTATCGGCGCTCGCGCCTCAATGATCGGTGTCGCCGCCACCCTCACGCCGCCTGCGACCAGACCTGATACCGACCATCATCAGCGGCGTCGCTGCCGAGCGCGAGCTGGCGGGCGAGCCAGGCGTCGGCGCGCGCCATGCCGTCGGTGACGTCGCCGGCAGGCTTGCCGTCGATGTGAAGGATCTCGTCCGGCGCCAGGCGGTAGTGACCACGGGCACCGGGCTGCGGCAGGACGACGCCGCGGGTGCCGCCCTTGGACAGGAACAGCCGGCACTGCGTCTGGATGTGGCAGATGTCACCGCGCACTATGAAGACGATCATGCCGGTCAACCCATGGCGGCCATCCTCGTCCGCGCCATATTCGAGGTGGAGGACATCCGTGTCGCTCGCCCGCGCCTGCCGGGCGAGCCGGACCTTGCCGTCCAGGTCGAGTTGGTTGCCGCCGGTGAGCACGATGCCCTCCTTCAGCTTGCGGTTGCCGAGCAGCAGCCGGGCGACGGCCTTGGTGCAGGCGGTCTCGAACGCGTCGTTGGTCGTGGTCATCGTCTTGCTTCCTTGTTTCATCCCCGCATCGGGGCCGCTTGCCCTCCTCCTCATCTCAACCCCCGGTTCCTGCGGCGGCAGGCGAGCACGATCTGGGCAGCGGCGCTCTCCAGTCCGGCGGCGCGGTCCCACGCGCTGTCCCAGGGCGGCCGGATGCCGAGCTCGAGACCGTCAGGGCCGATCTTCACGGATTGCCCGGCGTCGTCGGGCACGAGGTGCAGGCTGCGGTCGCGGTGGCGGAAGAAGCTGAGGTCGGTGAGCAGCAGCGGGCCGCCGACCGAGCGCAGCACGACATCGACACGGACCGGGTCGATGGTCTCCGGATGGAAGCCGTGCCGGATGAGCATGACGTCGCGCCGGCGGGCCGCGGCACAGCGCAGCAGCGCCTGGTCGAACATGGGGGCGGTGACCGGCGTCACCGAGACGATGACGTCGTGAACGGGGAAGTCGACGGCGGCGGGCAGACCGGTGTTGCCGTAGAGCTGGTCGGGTTCGTCGGGTTCGAGTTCGGCGAGGACATAGTGGAGGAGCGCGACCGACGCGGTCGGCAGCACTTCGTGGATCATGGGGGACATTGGGGGGCCTTCGGGTCTTGGCGTGATCCCCGGACCGGGTCGGTCCGGATCAGGCCCCCTTCGATTTTCATTCTCGTCAGGGGCTTCGCTTCGCCCCGACCGTCTTCCCCTCAGCCCTGCCGCCGGCAGCGGTCGCGGCCATCGCGGCGGACCAGTTCGGCGAGCCGCGCATAGCCCCAGCGGTCGAGCGCGCGGGCGCTGTCGGCGACGCTGATCCTGCCATTGTGCTCGTCAACGGCGGCAGGGCAGTGCGCGGCAATGATCGTCAGCATGGCGAGGCCGACCTCGCCAGCAGGCTGGCGCTGCCACCATTGCCCGGCGACCACGCTCGCCAGCAGCAGGGCTGCAGCAATGCGGAACACCCATGGGAACCGATGTCGCTTCATCTTCTTTTCCTCCAGCGGATCGTTCACACTGGCGGCAGCTAAGCGACGACAATCGCTGTCTAATCCTGTCACGGCCGTCTACGGCTGTGACTCACGTCGGGCAGCGAAAACCGCTCCACCCGCACAACATGACTTGGTTCGTTAACCGGTCCAGCATATGGATGGCCTGTTCGCCAGCAGGCGGACCGAGGCGTGATAACCTCGCTCTTAGTAGCCGAATGCCCGGCCCGAACCAGTTTCGGCCGGGAGGCGAACGCGTATGTCCAGGGCCCTTCGGGGCCTAAAGGCGTTCGCGCTCGTCTAAGAGCGAGTTATCAACTTCCGGCTCACGGGCCGGCACCGCCTCGTTTCACATGGGGCGGTGCCGCCGGCTGGAGGAGCCATGCACCGCCGAACACGGGGGTGTGCATGGTAGAGGGATATCGCCGGCGATGGCTCGCGGCGCTTCATACAGGATCGGTCGTCTCGGGCGCATTGCTGCTTGCCGCATGTGGCGGTGGCGGCGTCAGCACGCCCGGCACGAACGCGCCGCCGGTTGCCACCCCTGCGCCAACGCCCGCACCGACCCCGGCACCACCGCCTACGCCTACACCCACCCCGCCGCCGACCACCGCCGATGGCGCGGAATACAAGACGTCCGCCGCCGCGGTCGCCGCCAGGGCCGCTTATGCCTATGACAGGGGCATCACCGGCAAGGGCGTGACCATCGCCGTCATCGACACCGGCATCGCGGTGAACGGTCCCGAGTTCGCGGGCCGCATCTCACCCGACAGTAAGGCGTTCGAGAACCGGATCGCGCGCTGCCCGACCTGCGCGCCCGAGACGGTGACCTTCGCGCTCGACGATCTCCAGGGGCACGGCACCGAGACGGCCTCAGTCGCGCTGGCGGCGAAGAACGGCACTGGCGTCCAAGGCATCGCCCCCGACGCGACGCTGCTGGCGCTGAAGATCAGCGGTCCCGACCTCGAAGGCGTCACCGCCACCTCGCCGATCAGGGAGAGCGCCGCCGCCAATGCGATGAACATCGCGCCCGCGATCCGCTACGGCGTCGACAAGGGCGCGTTCGTGCTGTCGCTCAGCCTTAACGGCAGCGGCAGCGGCCAAGCCGCCGCCGAGCAGAAGGAGGCGATGGATCAGGTCGCCCGCGCCGACCGGCTGCTGGTCGAGTCCGTCTCCAACGATATCGGCGACGACAGCGCCGCCGCCGGCACCATCGCACGCAACCTCGTCGGTGCCGCTCTCGAGAACCGGGACTGGTTCCTGTTCGGCATCCGCGTCGATGCCGCGCTGCGCCCACCCGCCGGCAACGGCCGCCCCGGCGACCTTGCCGACCGCACGCTCGCGGTGGTCGCCACGGACGTGCAGGTCGTCGGCAAGGACGGCAACCTCGTCACGACGACCGGCAACAGCTTCGCCGCGCCCGCGATCGCGGGCGCGGCAGCGCTGCTCAAGCAATACTGGCCGCGGCTCGGCGGCAAGGCGATCGCGCGGATCCTGCTCGATACCGCCACCGACCTCGGCGACCGGGGCGTCGACCAGATCTATGGTGCCGGCCTGCTCGACATCGAACAGGCGATGAAGGCGCAGGCGCCCGCCAGCGCCTTTGCCGCCGCGGGCACGGTGCTGGCGCGGTATTCGTCGCTGACGCTGTCGGGACCGTTCGGCGCCGGCGGCGCGCTCGCCCCCACCACCGCCGCGATGACCGTGATCGACCGCTACGGCCGCGACTACCGCATGACCGGCTCTGCAGCGCCGCGCAGTCGCAGCTCGGGCCTGCTCGCCGGCGCGATGCTCGCGCCGGTCGACCCGCCATGGCTGACGCCGACGCCGACCGACACGCGGCTCGGCTTCACCTCCGCCACGACTGGACCGTGGCAGGCAACACATTCCAACCGGCCCGCCACCATCGCCTTCTCGCCTGCGGCGGGTCAGTCGGTGACGCTCGCTGCCAATGTCGCCATCGGCCAGGGTGCGAGTATCAGCGGCTCGGCACTGCGCGGCGTGGTTGCGGCGACGGTCGGCCAATCCTTCAACTGGGCAAGCAGCGGCTGGTCGGCCGGCTTCGCCTCCGGCACCGCGCGCGATGGTCGTGCCGCGTTGCGCACTGTGTCGCTGACCACGCCAACCGGCATCGGCGTCGAGCTGTCGGACCTGACCGAGCAGGGCCAGGTGCTCGGCCTCCGCGGCGCCACTGGCTTTGCACTATCCGGCGGCCGGACGACGCTTGCCACGCTGACCGCCAGTCGGACCGTCACCGGTCTGCTGCTGTCCGCCCGCGCCACCGCCGCGACGACCAAGGTTCAAGGCGGCTCGGACCTGCTGCGCTTTACCGATCCGCTGGTCGGCAGCGCGTTTGCGGTTGATGCCGCCCGACGGCTGGCCGGTGGCACCGCGACACTCGGGCTATCGTCACCGCTGCGGCTGGAACGTGCCCGCGCCACCGTGCAGGCGTCGGTCGGCTACGATCTGATGAGCGGTACGCTCACCACCCGAACCGCCAACATCGATCTGACGCCGACCGCGCGCGAACTCGATGTCGAACTCGGCTGGTCGACCGTCTTCAGCCCAGGCCGGTCGCTGCGCCTCGGCATCGCCCACGCCGTCAATGCTGGTCACGTCGCCGGCGTCCATGACACCGCCGGCTTCGCCACGCTGGTGCTGCGATGATCCGCGCCTTCCGAGCGCGCTCGCCGCCCACACGGATCGCCGCCGACCAGTAGACCACAACCGACATCGGACCTGCCACGCCGGGATGCGTCCCGGCGAACGACGACGCACGTCCCACGCACAAGGACCTATCATGATGACCAGAATCACCGCCACCGCCGCCCTGGCGTTGCTCGCCGCCTGCGGATCGGCCTCCGTCGCCGAACAGGATGCCAGCGCTCAGACCCGTGCCGCCGCCAGGCCGCTGACCATCGCCGGCGTGCGGATCGGCATGCCGGCGACCGAGGTGCAGGCCGCGCTCGCCCGCGACGGCTGGAAGGTCGAAACCTTTCCCGGCTACGACTGGGCGACCCCCGTCGAGGAGCAGCAGCGCCAGCAGCGCGGCGCCTCCTCGTTCGACCTGCCGCGCACCGGCCTTGCCACCATTCAGGCGAAGAAGGGCGACGAGGCGCTGATCGTCGAGTTCCGGCCGGTGCCGTTGGGCGCCGAGGTCAAGGTCGTCAAATACGAGGCACCGATGGCGGGTCGCACGGGCGCACAGCTCCGGGCGCAGCTGACGCAGCGCTATGGCGCGCCGACCCGCACCGCTTCACCGCAACTCCCCCTCGATCTGACCTGGTGCAGTGCGGGCGAGCCGTGCCGGTCGGCCTATGGAACCGCCAAGCCGGCGCTGCATGCGCAGGAAGACGTCTACCACAAGGCCAAGCTCATCTTGATGGGGGGCGGTGACACGGAACGCGCATGGCAGGCGCAGCTGCAGCGCGCTGCCGGCGGCGGCACGCCGGCCAAGTCGTCGTTCTGACGCCACTATCACATAGGGATGGCAGACGGGGCGGCCTTGGCCGCCCCGTCAACGCTCACGTCAGGCCGCAGCGGCGAGCCGCTCCCAACCGGCGCGGAACGCTGCCCATTCCTCCGCCCACAGGCCGTGTGCGGTGTCGGTCAGGTCCTCATGTTCGGCGAGCCAGCCGCTCGGGGCATGCTGGCGGGCGAGGATGCAGATATGCGCGTGGGGCAAGGCCCTGCTCAGTTCGTCACCCGGTGTATGCAGCGCGACGACGCTGGTCAGCCGGCGACCCCGCGCCAAATGGATGGTGGCATAGGTCGCGGCCATCTCGAGCAGATCGTGAGCGGGCATGTCCTCGTCACCGCGCACGGTGATGACCGCCGCCAGCAGGCGCTGGTGCGGGCGCACCGCCGCGTCGTAATCCTCCAGCAGACGGGTGAGCGCGATGTCGGCGACGCCGCGGGCCAGCAGCACCCGGTGGTCGCGCGCGGTCACCGGCATGCCGCAGGGCGTCGTCGGTGTGCTACCCGCCGGTTTGATCGGTGAGAGCTTCGCACCGATCAGCGCCGCGACGCTGTTCGCCTTCTGCTTCGCGCGGGGACGCAGCAGCGCGAAGCCGACACCGTCACAGCCGGGTTCGCGGACATCGTAGAGCGTGTCCATCACTTCGCTTGGGCTCTGCCACGTCGTCGTCACAGCCGTCTTCTTGGTCTTCATCAGGGTATTTCCGTCTTCAAGCGGCGCGGGGCTGCTCACGCGTCGCCAGGTCATTTTTCACCATCATGGTGCAGCCGACAGGCTTCCCTCCTTCATTCAACGTCCGGGCCCGGCTCTCCCGCCGCCGGGCGGGGGGCCGGTCACATCATCCAGTCCCTTGCTCAACCTCGGCGGAACGCGCCGTCGCTGGCGCTCGTCGATCATATCCTCGGGGTTTCGCATCGCCGGGGCGGGCTGCTGCGCCGTGACGCCGGAGCTCTCGGTATCGTTTTTCGTTTCCTCGCTTCGGATGTCGGCCTGGGTAACAGGCGTCGGGATAATCCGCCGCGGCGTATCCAGATCGCGAGCCGGGTCGGACTGGTCCCGGCGCTCGCCTTCCGCCTCGCCTGCAGCATCGCGCACGGCGCCTGGATCGGCGCCTCCCGAACCGGCCGATGACGCCGCAGGCGGCGATGAGCCGGGCGGGAGCGAGATGGTCGGCGCTGACCGCGCGAGCAGCTCGCGCGATCCCGCGATCGCAGCCCTTTGCCGCATGGCTGCTGCCGTGAGCTGATCCGCGACCGCGTTTCCAGAAATGGCGAGGTCCGGCAGCGATGCCATGGCGTTGGTCAACCGCATCCGCACCATGTGCAGACGATGACGCTCGGACATGTGTTCCCCGGCACGCGCAAGCCGGTCGTTCGTCGAGGGATCGATCAGTGCGCTGACCTGATGGATCCGTAATAGGGCCCGGTCGCGGAGAGCCGCGATATCAATATCCAGCCGTTGCCGGTCGAGCGCGATGCGTTGCCAAGTCGCCACCAAACTCTTCAGGACGCCATCGGAGGCGAACATCAGATCCGGCAGAGGCTCGGCGGCACGGGCGGCAGCCTCTTCCAACGCCTTGCGCCGCCGCTGCCGCGCGACAATCCAGGCTCGGGCGGCGGCAAGCTGCTGATCGAGCAGCAAAGGCCACTGAAGCTGCGCCTCTGCTGCACGCAGTTTGTCCGCCAGGACAGGTTTGGCCGCTTCGATCGGTTGCGAGCGCGTGCGCACGCGCTCGGGTCCATCGGCATCGCCGAGCCGGGCGGCAATGACGTTGCGGCATCTTGCCAACCGGTCATCTTGGGCCATCAGCTGGCTGCGCAGAAGGTCGCGTGCCGCCCCAAGGCGGTCGATCGCCAAGTCGCGCATCCCATGAGCCCTGACGATGACGGCCAGGCTTTTGCGTAACGCGGCAACACGCTCACGCATGACGTCGAGTTCGTCGCACCGGACCTGTGCAGCTGCCAGGCGGCGCGACACCCAGGTCTGTCGCTGCCCCTGCTTCGGCGCAGGCGGGCCGAGACCGCGGGCGCGGTTGGACAGGTGCGTATAACGCTGCCCGCTGCCCGCCGCTGTCAGCGTGATGTTGATCGCGTCGGTCGCCAGTTTGCGGCGCGTCGCTATGCCTTCCGGCGTATTGACGTCGGACAGCTTCGATACCGCAAAGCTCCAATTATAGTCACCGTGCCGGGTAGCGGGCCGGAGCGAATAGACGATGTGGCAGTGGAAGTTGCGCACGTCACCCGCCGGATCGGGTTTGTGCATGCCGACCGTATAGGCGATCCCGCGCTCGTCGAAATAGCGGCAATAGTCCCGCACCGCCGTGCACCGCTCGCTTGCGGTCAGAGAGGCGGGCAGGGCGATGATCTCGCTTACATACACGTTGGCGTTGGCCCGGTCGTGCTTCTCGATCGCCTCGCTGGCGCGGTGGAAGGCCACCAGCTCGGTGCGATCCCGGGCGATGTTCGACCACCAGCCGGCTTCACCGCCCTCCAGCGCCTCCTCGCGCGTGATGTACTGAGCCGCGCGCTCGCCCTCGCCGTCGCGCCAGGCCCGCCCGGTCTTCGAGCCGAAACCGCGCGCGGTTACCGAGAAATGGATCGACCGGGTGCCACTCGACACGGCATTGGTGATCGCCAGCCGGCTGCTCATCGCTTTGCCGCCCAAGCGATGGAAAAGCCGTCGCGGTGTCCGCCTCTGGGTTTTCGGCCGATCGGCTTCAGGCACCTGGACCCGGATCCGGCGGTTCATCGCATGGGCGCGCTCGCGGTCCTCATTGGCGCGCGCCCGCTTGTAGCGTCTGGCGGAGGCCCGGTCCTCGGCGGCGGCGGATCGGCTGTCACGCGTCGCCCGGTTCCGTGCGCTACGGGCATCGGCAAGCGCGGTCGTGATCGCGGGCGACCCTTTCCTTACCTGTCCGAGCTTCATCGTCCTGGCCCCTGCCTGTTGGATGAGGGGGGTGGCGCAGCGCGTTTTCAGGGCCGTCCGGGCCAGGAAAACACTTTATCGCGCACCACCCCCCTCTCACTCTTCCCCTCATCTAATCCTGACCGGTGGTGGACGCACCTCTCCGACCGTCAAGGGTGGGGGGAGGTTGGAGTCGGCATGTCGGTCGCTATCCGATATCCCCGGCATGACCCTGCCGACTTCACCACCGTCGCTCGACGGCCTGCTGACGCAACTCGAAGAGTTCGACGCGCGGATCGCGGCGGAGCAGGAGATCGAGCGGGTGAGACTCGGTGAACTGCGGCGCCAGGCGAAGGCCCGGCCTTTCCGGCGCGGCGGTGCCGGATCGATCGACACGCGCAAATACGCGATCGGCGGTGCCTTCGTGTTGCTCGCCGGTGAGATCGATGCGACCACCTTGCTCGGCCTGATGGCCCAGACCGACATGATGCTGAAATGGATGGCCGAGGCGCGGCTGGCGGGGGGACACCAGCCGTTCGGCACCCTGCTGCGCGCGATCCTCGGCGATCCGCGCAAGGCCGACTGGTGCCGGCGCTGGGGCGGGATCATCGAGTGGGCGCACCGCAAGGCGCTCTACGACGCCAACGTCACCAGCTTCGAGGCGTCCGGGCGGGCAGGGCCGAACGAACGCTGGCGGTGCAAGCCCGTCAGCGACGACCAGGCCGACCTGATCGACACGCTGTGCCGCATCCTGGGGACGCCGGCCCCTGCGCTCGCGAACAGGGGCGCGGCGTACGAATGGATCAAGGATCAAGGCGGCAACCCGGCCCATTGGGCGCCGCCGCCGCATCCCGATAGCTGGAGTGACGACGATGACGCCTGAGCCCGACGATATCGATGACATGCTGGCCCGCCTCGATGAGAAGCGACAGGCGCTGGAGACGGCGATCGCCCGGATCGAAGCCGAACAGGCGGCGGGGCGGACCGGCCATTCCGCCTACAGCCGCGCGGTGATGATCCGGGACGACTATCGCAAGCTGCACGACATCGCGCAGGCCAGGATCGCTGAAGCGCTGGCGACCTTGTCGAAATCGTAACTGGCACCCGCTATCCTCAGGCTGGATGGAACGCCGAAGCGGCGAGCAGGGACCATGGCCGCCGACAAGAACCTCGCCCGATCCCTCTCCGTTAACTTTCGACGGCTGACCCGCGAGGTGCTCGTCGCGTTTCCCCGGTCCGGGTTCGATCTCGACCAAACAATCGCGCGGCTGCGGCACGGCATCTGGGGCGACGACCTTACTACCGGGCAGAAGCGTGACGCCCTGTTCGGCACCAGGGGATGGGACGATCTCCCGATGGCGGTGCTGGCGGCCCGCTACCTTCAGTTTCCCGCCGATCGCCTTCCCGACACCCGAAAAGACCTCGCCGACCTGTGCCGATGGCTGATGTCGCGCGATGGCGACGAGACGCTGATCGACACCTGCGTGCGCGGCTGGGCCGGCGGGAACACGCCGCTCATGGCCCTGAATGGCTTCGTCGATGAGCTGTGGCGGACGCGGGAGCAGGATAACGAATTCTTCGCCGCGGTCGTCCGCGGCCAGCATGCGGCCGCCCTCGACATGATCGCATCACCCCGATTGTCGCCTGCGCTCGACGATGCTCTGGCGATCGGCATCCTCGCCCGCATGGCGCTGATCTGGGCGGCGTTCGATTGCCAGGCGACGGCTGCGCGCGCGAGGCGATCCATGACCCGGCCGATGGGCTGGCTGATCATCGGCGCAGGTGCACGGATCAGGGCATCGACGCTTGTCTCCGTCTTTCGACCGATTGCCGACGCCCTGCGCAAATTCGTCGGCGGCTATCGCACGGGGGAGGTCGGGATCAGTTCGGAAAAGCCGCGAAGCCGTATCCCGGCGGTCATGGATATCCGCGCCATCGCGACAGCCCATGCCGAGCATCTCGATGCGGCAGAGGGAGCATTCGCGCTCGATCCGATTCTCAACAAAGTCGTCACCCGCAGCGGCCAATCCAGTAACCCGTTCGTCGTACAGGTCAGCCAGGATCGGACCGACAGCGCCTTCGGTGATCGGCAGCTCAGCCAGTTCTGGTATGCCGGCCTGCTGCCGCTCCAGATCGTTGGGATGGCGGCGATGCGGTTGGCACAGATGGAACAGCAGCTTGAGCCGTTGCTGCGCGATACCGTGACGCGCGCGAGAGAGAAGGGCACCAGGCCGCGACTGATGGTGCCGGATTTCGGCGATCTGCCTTTACTGCCGGGGTGGAAGAGCCGCTCACGCGTTATAGCTGACGCGCTTCGTGGCGCGGTTCTTCGGGATGTCGACCGTCACTCTGTCCGGCAATCGCGTGCCCGTACCGCTGGCACCGATGAAATGATGGATGGTGCCGCCCACGACGATCAGTTCATCGATGCCGTTCAGATGTTTCTGGCTCAGACAAGTCGGTTCGGGCCCGTCACGGGCAGGCATTCCTGGACCGAGCGGCGTCACGCATTCAATGATCTTGATCTCGCTGTCGGTCGAAGGTTTGGCACGGAGCCATGTCCACCGGTCAATCTAGCTTCAAGCCTTGCCCAATGAATGCCATCGTCACTTTCGTGAGTGCCAGTCCGGTCTATAATGTCAGCTTTGGGCCCAATATCGGTCATCTGCGCTACAGCGAGTCGGCCTCAAAAGCAGACGTTCTAGCGGGCTCATGTCTATTCAAATCTCAGTCGGTCCCGGGCCGCGTTATCATCGGCGCGTTTTGCGTCACCCTCCCAGCCTTCCGCGATCGCATTGAGCAGGGCGCGGGTGCGGACATGCGAACCTGGCACCTGCCGTGCCCAGCCCCGGTATCGCTCGGCGAGATCGCGTTCCTGCACCCCGCCTTCAAACATCGCCTTCGTGTAAACGCCGCGCATGTTGTAGCGCTCCGTTCGGATGCCGCGCTCCAAATCATCGGATTTCAACCATTCGATCACGTCCGCCACGGCGGGCTGAGGCCAGAGCCCGCCAAGCTCGACTGAATGCGCCAGCGAGCGGCCGATATAGGAATAGACGACATTCAGCCGCTTGTGCTCTGCCGCCGCCGCAATCATCCCGTCCACCCAGGCATTGAGGGCCGCCGGGTCGACGCGGCCGTCGGCCTGCTGGCCAGGCGCGCGATTGAAGGCGATGAGGATGCGATGAGAGGCGCTGCCGCGCGAGCGCTGCTCCTCAGTCGTCTCTTGCTGGTCGGGGTCGGAACCGTCCTCGACGAACACATCCTTGAGGATAGACACGAAGAATTGCGGGTCGCTGACCATTAGGTCGTACAGCACTAGATCGTGGTCATGATATTCGAGCAGGGGGAAATAGGCATATTCCCATCGGGCCAGGTCTCCGCGCGGCACATCGCTTCGAGCGCGCAGTTTCTTGAACAGCTCCTCGATATAATAGCCATCCATGTCGCCCGGCGCCCCGCCTGCGTTGATCTCCTCGACGCGCATGCCGAGCAGCATGGCCAAGGTCGGCCAGCTGAGCTCATCCTCACGGCCATTAATCGCTTCGAGCGCGGTCCCCGCGCGCCGCACCGCGAGATAGTGCGTCACGAGCTTCGCCAAGTCCTCTGCGCTGCCGTCGATCCGACGTGGCGAGCGCCGACGCCAGAACACTTCCTCAGCCTCCCGCCCGAGCGATGCGGCCAAGGCCCAAGTCGCCGGCATTTCCGGCCAGCCCAGAAGCAATATGGCGGTTCGCTGCGGCGTCCAATCGCACTCGCCTGCGATTGCGATGAACCGCTGATCGAACTGCTCGCCGCGAGACCATCGCAAGGCGCCGGCCAGCGAAATGGCAAATTCCTCCAGCGCGGGGTCGGCCGCCGCCTTGTCGATAAGAGCGATCAGGACAGAGTCATCATCGATCCCCGCAGCGGCGGCGGACGCCACAAGCGCGGGAAAGCGGACCTTTCGGGCGAGGTTTAGCACGGGATCGGTCCCGACTTCGCCAGCGATCCGGCCGACGGCTGCGGCCCGCCTCGCCGCAATCTCCTTTTCCGCGGCCGCATAGTCGTCGTTGGCCAATGGCATCCACTCGTCGAACAGCACCCGCGCCCTATCGATCGGATCGCTGCTCTCGAGCGCTGCCGCGAGCCCGTCGAGCCGAGCAAGATCGCGCTCGGGCAGCGCCCAGCCAGCGTCCGAGAAGCGCCGATGCCGGTCCGTGATCCGGCGGAGCGCCCGGCGCAGAGCGATACGATCCTCACCGCTGACCCGCGCGCAATGGTCTCCCAACAGATCCAGGAACTGGACCCGGCGCTCGGGCGAGAAGCGCGGGAAAGAGTCCAACGCCGTCAGCCATTGATCGGATCGATCGCCAAGCATCGCGAGTACGCGATCGACAATCGCGTCGTAGGTTTCTTCGACCAGACCATAGGTCAGAACCTCGCGCTGTGATGACCCGGCCTCCCGGAACCGCGGCCGCTGGGTAGGCCCCTTGGCATCATGCGCTTTGGGCAGCAGCTGGGCGAACAGGGACCAGGCGGTTGAGGGCTCTTCTTCGGCAATTGCGTCCAGCACACCGATCCGCGTCGCGAGCGGCGCATTGGTGCCGGGGTTCCAGGCGACGAAGATGTCGCGCAGGCTACCGATCGGCCGATTTCCGGAGCGTCCGCCCGGATCGAGCGCCATGAGCTTGGCAAGGATACGCGATACCCGCAGCAGGTAGTCGGGGTCCCATGCCATGACCTCCAGAGCCCACAAGAGATTCGGGAGCCTGTTGATCGCCGCGCCGAAACTCGTCTCCTCCTCGAACATCGGCAGGATCCGGGCGGGGTCACCCTCGAGCATCCGCTCGAGGGCCGAGAGCAAAGGGTCGGGCGCCGCCTCCATCAGCGCCAGCAGCTGGCGTTCAAGCGAGAGGATAACCCGGTAATCTTCGTTCAGGCCCGGCAGGCTCGCCACCAGCTCGTTGACGTAGTGCGTAGGATCGCGGCCGACCTCGAGTCCAACCTCATCGTGCAGGACGGCTAGCATGAGCAATGTGCTGGCGACACCTTCGCGCAGCTGCGAACTGTAAGGTGCCTTCGAAACCCCAAAGCGTTCCTCGTTGATGCTCGGCGGCGGCGCGCTGAACAGGCGCAGGGCAACGGCCCCCAGCGAAGCCAGATGCTCCGCCCCAAGCAGCGCCGCGAGGTTGACGAAGGCATCGACCGGGGCGCGCAGCTTCCAGATTCCCGCTTCGCGATCTAGCGGCGAATCCTGGCGGTTGAGGAAGCCGCGCAGACGCGCGTCGAGCTGTGCATAGTCCGCCACACCAGCCAGCTCGGCGAGGATAGTCTGGTCTCCCTCGTGCCGCGAATCCCATCCGCCTGCCAGCAGCGCCGGGATCAGCGCGACGCCATCCGCCACCCAGTCCGGCGGCGTATAGGAGGCGGCCGGCGCGTGCCGCTCGAGGATGGTCAGAATCCGTCCCGACTTGATGGCGAGCGCCGATGCGGCTTCCTCATCAAGGCCCATCGTCTGCAGCGCTTCGGTCATTTCGCGTGTCGATGGGCGCTCGAGCCGCGGAATCCGCCGGTTCGGAGGCACGAAGCCGAGGCCGCTGATCGTGGGGCCGGAACTCGACAGCAGACCCGAGATCCGGTTGGCCCCGGGCGAAACGACGTAGCCATAGCGATCCGCCACGGCCAACCCGCGGCCGGCCTCCTCGGTGTCGATCACCAGCGTCCTGGCTTCGAGAAACGCGCGATTTGCGGGCGCAGCCTTGCGGATCGCCGCGACCGCGACCGCGCTCACCTCGTCGGGACCATCGGCCACGAATACCAGCGAACCCGCCTTGCCGAGCATGTGGGTGACGATCTGCTCCGCCTGGCTGCTCCGTGCGGCGAGGACGACGTCCTCATTGATCGGCGGACGGAAGCGTCTGGAGAATTCGTCCCAGAACTCGTCGGTGCTTCGCGCGCCCGTCTGCGGCACGCGTCCCAGCACCTCGCGCGCGTAGCGGGCGCCGACCGCCCCGCTGCGCTGGAGCCAGTCCTCGAGCATAACTCCGTCGACATACCGGACGTCCGCGAAATCGGCCTTGTCGCGATACTCCTGAACGAAGTCCGGCAGCTTAGTCTGCGGCGTGTCCCAGCTCCTCGGCGTCGCGAAGACGAACGTGGTCTTCTTGCGCTGCTCCTCGTCGATCTCCTTGACCCGCTTGTCGTAGTCCTTCCTGAACTTGGCAGCGGGGCTGGCGCTTACTCCGAATTCCCAGATCGAATGACCGGCCGGGACGTAGGGCGGAGCGCCGGCGGCATCGAGCCAGCCATCGAACCCTCGAACTTGGCCCATGTCACCGCCGGGGAACCGCACGTCGCTGATGTCGGCCGCCGACGCCCTGATGAGGTCGCGGATCAGCTCGGGGAACGTCGTGCGGGCGCCGACACGGTCGGCCCATTGCTCAAGTTCGAGTGCCGATATCCACTTCAATCTTCTTCCCCCCAAGGCCGCATCGCGGTCTCGTCAGCATAGGCTGACAAGCGCGTCCGGGCGATGAATGCGATCCTGACAGGTCCGGGGCCGCACTTCGACCCCGTTTACAGGGCCGGTCGCACTTAAGCTTGCTGACCGCCGCAGTAGCCGCCCCCAAGACCCCGTCAGCACCGACGAGGACGGAGACCGGTCCGCGTCTGTCGCCGCGCTGTCAGGGTGCTGTCGTGTCGTCAGGTTTTGAGTCGGCGTAACAGATCAGCAGCAGTATAAGAGGCGATCATGGCAAGCGGAACGACCACCCTTTCACCGAACCTCCTGGGCTTCTGGACCCGGTGCCTGCGCACCACGCAGCGCTGGTCGCAGGATGCGCTCGCTGCGGCAGCGGGCCTGACGACGCGCACGATCCAGCGGGTTGAAGCGGGTGAGGCCTCGACCATCACTACACGCCGCAGCCTCGCCCGCGCGCTCGGCTATGACAATCCGGACATTTTTGAAGAGCCGGAGTTTGCACGCGGCGTGCGCCAGTTCATCGACGTCGCGCAGGGTTTGAAGATCAGCGAGGACCATCCTCACCACATCCCGTTGCCGGCGACGCCGATCGCTAACGGAGAGGCGCTTGGCCGGCTGATCGCCGCCTCGCAGGCTTACGTCTTCAGCTGCGACGAGGATCTGCCGCTGGCAACGAGGGAGCAGGCGGCTTACCTGTTCGACCTCCTGCAGGACTACGGCGACGTCTGGGCCGAACTGTCGCACGCCGACCGCCTCAAGGCGGGCAAGGACTTCGATCAGACGCTCACCGAGCTGGGCCTAGGCGGCGCCCGGGCCTACTCCGCTGCTCGATCGACGAAATTACTCGGCGCATCCTGGCCGGACCTGACGGCCCTGCCGATCACGATCGGCTATCTGACCGTTGTCCCGGCCGAACGCGAGATCGAGCAGCTGATGGTTCCGAAGGGCTCCGGCACCCATGTCGGATGACAGCGACTATTTGGCAAATTACAAGCCCGACCGCCTCTACACCAATCCCGGCAAGGCGGGCGCCTATGCGACGATCGCCGGCGAGAGCGAGGAGGTCATCGCCGAGATCGACGTGACCAGCCGATGCAAGCTGGCGGTCTCGGCCTTCTGGGTGAACGACCGCAAGGATTTCGGCACGTTCAAGCTGACCAAGTTCAGATGGCACAAGACCCATGGATGGCAGTTCGACGAGCGCATCCAGGTCAACAGCTTCCAGCTGACCCAGATCAAGCAGTTCCTGACTATCCTTTCCAACCTTGATATCGGCGACGCGCAGAAGACGCGCCTGTCGCTCGACAATCTCAACGTCGCGGCGCTGGGTTCGCTGCTCAGCAGCAGCAAGGGCGTGGAGTTGGTGCGCGAGCTCGCCCGGACGCCCGAGCTGCACCAAGACATCTATGCGGTCGCGGCAAAGCGCGCGGCCCTACTCGACTTCGAGGCCAAGCTCCGCTCTCAAGCCGCAGAAGGTGAGTGGCAAGCGTTCTTCGAGGCCAACCCATGGATCTTCGGTCACGGGCTCAACTACGTATTCCTCGACAAGGTCGCGCCGAAGTTGACGGCCACCACCACCGGCAGCGCCTTTGATCAGCCCGGTAAGGTCGTCGACGCACTGATGCGCACTCGCGCCGAGATCAGCCAATTTGTACTGGTCGAGATCAAGAAGCACAGCACCGACCTGCTGCGGCAGGTCGCGACCCCGTACCGGCCGGGCTGCTGGGGCGTATCGGACGAAGTGTCGAATGCGGTCACGCAGATCCAGAAAACCGCGTTCGAATTCGCGAGAGCCCGCTTTCGTGACAGGCTGAAAGGCCGCGACGGCGCCGACACCGGCGACATCGTCTACTCGGTGCAGCCCCGCAGCTATCTGATCGTCGGCAATCTCGCGCAGCTGGAGGGCAACGACGACAAGATCGCCTGTTTCGAACTCTACAGGAGCAACATCCGCTCGCCCGAAATCATCACCTTCGATGAACTTTTCTACCGCGCGCGGTTCATCGTCGAGAACATCAGTCGAGAGTGCCACGACGGCGGTTGAGGCTGAGGTGACCGCCGCTCGCCGTAACGGCTGAGCCGCGACGCTGGCAGCATCCGGGCTCGGTCAGACAGGACGACACGATTGATAGCCTTCGCCGATCAAAGGATGCGGACGAACTCGCCCGGTCGGTTGCCGCGGTTGCTGCACGACCAGATCCGCCCCGACGTCGATGCAAGGGTGAGCGAACCGCGCCGCGGCTGGATCAGCTCGCGAAGCTCAGCGCACAAATCCGAGAATGCCGAGCCTTTCGGCAGCTTGATCGTGATCGCCGTCAGCTGCGGTGCGCGCTCGACCGTGTAGCCGCGCCGCTGCAGGCGGCGCATCACCCGCGCGATATTGTCGCCGACGCAGCGGTTGAACTCGGCCAGATAGCGATGCCGCCGCTTCAAAGTCTTGATTGCCATGTCTCATACTCTACCAACTAAGCCACGCCCCACACGCCGATCTGTTTTACCCCTGTTCTCGCTGTGCCGAAAGGCTTCCGAGCGGCGGTTCCGACAATGGTGGCACCGGCCGCGGGTCGGCGCCGAGGCATGCGCCGCGGGTGTCCGCCGCTTGATTGATGAAAGCGTCATCCCGATCTTAACGGGCCTATCATAAGAGCGGGACCGGCCTGGCCCCGCACGACGAGCCGATGAAACCGAAAATGCCGAACACGCCGATCCACCGCCTCAAGCGCGCGCTGCTCGACACATACGGCAGCTTCGCCGACCGCCGTATCAAGAACATCGATCTCGGCGACCGCTTCATCGTCGACGGCCGCACCGACAGCGACATCGCCGCCGACGGCCATGTCTATGGCTGGTTCTGCTCAATGTTCCTCGACATCGCCGACGCCGACACCGTGCAGCTGTCCATCCTCAATATCCCGATGAGCTCGGCGGTTGCCGCCTGGCTCAGCGATCATGCTGAGCCGTTCGGTCGCGGCGGCTACCGCGTCATCATCGCGCGCGGCACTCAGGCCTCGCTCTCGGCGCTTTCCGACCGCGTCGCGGCGATCACTGCGCGGGGCAAGCGCTACGACACGCCGTCTTACAAATATGCCGTGCCGCGCGTCGTCGACTCGCTGCAACGGCTCGAGGCGGCGCTCAATCAGGCTTGGGACCTGCCATGACCAGACACTGGCAGACGCGCGACTCCGTCACCAACGCGAACCTAGAATATGTCGAGAGCCTGGCGCAGCTGCGGCCGGGTCTGACCGTTGAGCAGTTCATGGGCAAGCTGCGGGCCGTGATCGGCATCCGGCGCATGCTCCCCGCCGCGGTGCTGCGGCATTTTGACCTGCCGTTCCTCTTTATCGGCGACGACGCCTACGACTGGGACGCCGATCGGCTTGAGGAAGAGGCGACCCGGCTGTGTGCGGCGCTCGACACCGGACTCGCCGCCGCTCATGCCGACCCCGGCCTGGCGCGAGGCGGCGCGGCCGATCTCAGCGATCGACCGCCGACCCGCGGCGAGGAGATCGCCGCCGCGCTGCACGCCTATCGCGACGACCCCTGCGGCGCCCGGCTCAGCGATCTGCGCCACGCCTGCTCATCCCCGGGACCGCACCGCCTCATCGATCGTCTCGACAAATGGTTGGCGCGCAAGCGCCCGTCGTCGCCCGACCGGCCGATCGCCTACGAAATCGCCTCGGTGCTCGGGGACATTCGCCGGGACGCAGAGGACTTTCATCATGAGCCCGCTTCCCACCGTTTCATTGAGTTGCGGCGAGCCGCAACGATTGCGGAGCGGTCGTAATCGCCACTGGCGGCAGCGGTTGGATGGGTTTCCGCGATCATCTCGACCGGCAAGCCCATCGTGACCAGCTGCAACTGGACGATCTTCGTGTCGCCGATCACCACTGCGGTCAGATCGCTTGGGAGAGGCTGCGAAGGGTCGCCAACCAGCGCGTCTGATCGATCGGCGCAATACTATGGTCCCAATCATACCGGACCTCGCAGGCAAGACGGTAAATCGACCCTGAAGCTGTTTGTTTGCGGCCGCCTGAACGAGCATCGGAACTTGGCCGAGCCGTATGGGCGGGCGAACGATCGCAAGTGGGTCTTGGCGGCTTGACTAGCCAGTGGAGCCAATGTCCGCTTCGCGCGATCTGGCGCCCGGAAGCTGATAGGCTGCAACCGGCCCAGCTCCAGCCATTGGGCGGTCGCCTCAGCAACGGCACCGGGCAAGTAAATCAAAGTGGCGGCATGTCCCCGCAACCAAATCCTACGACAGCCCCGATGCGAAAGCTTCGGGGCTGTCGTCGTTATTATGCCAGCGCGTAGTGCGAATATTAAGACCAACTCGCCCCATAGATAAGATGGTGGAATCAGGTCTGGTCAAAGCCGGAGCGCTGGAACGTGCCTGCCCAAATTTGGCATTCGTTCACCGTGGTCGATGCTACGCCGTAGCGATGCTCGACAGATCGATTGTCGGATCGATCGGCACGCCGGAATCCTTCCGTTCCGAATACCGGTCGACGTTCTGGGCCGCGTGAGGGCGGAGCACAACCGTGAAGCGGACCATCTTCTCCATCTTCGCAAGGCCGATCTGCCGGTCGAGATTCGCGAGTCCGACTTCACGATCCGGGCGGATGCTGACCGTCTCGGTCTCCAGGCGCTGCGTCTCCACCTCAT
>Ga0308163_10000925_pt1 | contig 38672 bp, 28 predicted proteins | sample PhyTR1_FD_201037 | JGI IMG/M metagenome (GOLD analysis project Ga0308163, IMG submission 201037) | Phyllosphere microbial communities from UC Gill Tract Community Farm, Albany, California, United States - DLSLT.R1 | ecosystem: Host-associated > Plants > Phyllosphere > Unclassified | place: USA... | reverse complement strand
TGCGGTCGTACCGCCCCGATAGCGTCACCCCGGCGATCTCGATCTTGCCCTTGCCCTCGGCGCTGGCGACCGTCCGGCCGTCCTCGCCCTGCGCTACTATGGCGCCGGCGATCCAGTCGATCGCCTCCAGCAACCGGGGTTGCCAGAGCGCGCGCATCATCGGATGTGTGCGTTCGTCGTCGAGCATCGCCTTCGCGCGCTGCCGGAGCGTGTCGACGGTGCAGTTGTCCTGCTTCCACCATTGCTCGAGGATGTCGTGCACCGCGGTGCCGCGCCACGCCGCGCTCGGGTCTGCATCGACGGGGTCGAGCGGCATCAGCCCGAGCACGCGGCGGGCGTAGAAGGCGTAGGGGTCGGCCTTGAGGCGATCGACTTCGGTGACGGAGATCGCCTTCGGACGCAGCAGCGCGGGCGGCGACGGCGCGGGACGGTCCGCGGGTTCGTGCACGCCCGGATCGTCGAGCGCGCGCGTCCAGCCTTCCAGCGCCGATGCGCGCTCGAACCGATCACCTGCGAGTGCCTGCAACCGGAGCCAGAGACGCGAGGCTAAAGCGGGTGACTTCGCATCCCTGCGTGCCCGCGTGACGACCGCGCGAGGTGCGCCTAACGCCTGCGCAAAATCATGCGCCGCCGTGCCAACACGCCGCTCCAACCCCGGCAGCCCTAGCTCCATGCGGATGCGCGGCGCCAACCAGGGATCGGGCGCAGGCCGGCCGGGCCAAACGCCTTCGTTCAGCCCGCCGAGCACCATGACGTCGGCGGTCTGCAACCGCGCCTCGATCAGGCCGTAGATCGCGAGCCGTGGATGCCCGCCCGGCGCCGGCCGCACCGCGACTTCGTCGAGCAACGTCCGTAACAGTTGCGGCAGTTCGCGTGGATCGATCCGCGGCGGCCCGGCGGGGGCTTCGGCTTCCAGATCGGCAAGGAACTCCGCCGCCGCACGCCCCGCGAGACCCGACCAGAGATTGTCGCCGCACAAGGTCTGCGCCGTCTCGCGCAGGCACGCGAGCACCGACGCCAGGGGCTGCGGTCCCTGATCGAACGCGTTCGCCAGCGGCGTCAGCAAGGGCTGGACATCGGTCCACCATGTCGATGCCGTGCCTTTACGCTCCTCCAGATGTCCGGCGATCCCGTCGAGCCCCGCCGCCGGCCTTGGCCCGCGCAACCGCCCGTCGAGCGCGCGTGCGCCGTCTAGCCAGAGCAAGCGATCCTCGCCCGCGCGGACCAGCGGGTGCTTCAGCAACGCTAGCAGCGCGAGCGGCGAGAAGCGCTGTGCCGCCGCCTCGGCCAACGCGAGAAGCAACGTGCCCGGCGGCAGGATCGACAAAGGCCGCCCCGCGCTGTCATCGATCCCGATGCCCCAGCGCCCGAGATGCGCCGCCACTCGCCGCGCCAGCGCGCGGTCCGGGGTGACGAGCGCGGCGGTCCGCTCGAGCACCTCCAACGCCTCGCGAAGGACGAGAGCTATCGCTTGTGCTTCCTCTGCTGGCGTCGCGAGTTCGGCGGCGGTCACGCCCTTCAAGCGGCGATCCTCCGCCGCGATCTGCGTCCATTTGCCGGTGAAGTCCGCGGGCGCCAGCGCGTTGGCGATCGCTCGGCCGCGCGCGGGGTCGGCATCGTGCCCGCCGCCCTCGCGCCACGTCTGCACCTCGCCGCGCGCGACCCCCATGCGCAGGAGCATCAGCTTCGCATCGAACTGCGGATGGGTTTCGATCGAGCGTCGAGTGAGCCCCGTCACCGGGTTCGGATCGTGCGGGCCGAGCGCTTCCCATTCCTCGTCCGGCAGCGCGAGGTCGAGGCCGGCGAATACCACCATGCCCTGTGGCATGTCGGCGATGCAGCGGAGCAGGCGCGCGACCGCTGGTGCGGAATCGGTCACGCCGGCCGCGCAGACGATTCCGGCGGGCGGCGCGTTCCGCCAGCGCTGGGCGAGCCGGTCGAGCAACGCCGAGCGCCGCGTCGCCGCATCGATCCGCTCCAGCCGCGCGAGTTCTCCCGGCCAGCGTTGCAGCACGATTTCGAACGTCGCCAGCGCACGCCGCCAATGTTCGGTCAGTTCGGGGCAAAGCTCGATATCGCGCAACTTGGTCGGCGGTACTTCCTCGACCAGCAACTGATCGAGGGTCCGCGCGAGTTCGCCTGCGAGGCGCACCGCTTCGGCGGCATCGACCGGATGGCCTTCGCGCGCGCGCTCTTCGGACACCAGTCGCGCGAGGATCATCCGCCGCTGATAGGGTGGTACCGCGGGCAGCGGCGGATCGATGTCGTCCGCCGGATCGAGCGCGGCGCCAACCGCTTCGCCCATCTCCGGATCTCCCAGCGCCACCAGACGCGGGAGGACGAGCCCGCCGCCGCTCGCGCGGACGAACGCCTCGGTCACCGCCTTCACCGCGCGGTTGTTCGGCAGCACGACGAGCGCACGGGCGAGCGCCAGCGGATCGCGCCCGGCCCGCCGCGTCAGCCCGGCGACCAGCGCGTCAGCAAACGCCCGGTGCGCGGGGATCGTGTAGAGTGTCGGGCGATCCGCCGTGGCAACGTCAGCCATCCGCGAGGATCGCCTCGGTCTTCGGGATCGCGGCCGGCGTGCCGACGTCGAACCACAAGCCCTGGTGGACCTGACCATAGGCGCGCCCGGTGGCGATCGCGCGGTTCCAGAACAGGTTCGTCGAGAACGGTCCCTCCGGCCAGTCGGCGATCAATCGCGGGTGGAAAATCTGGATGCCGGTATAGGCGAACGGCGCGACACGACCGGGCTTGCGGCGGCCGACGATCCGCCCGTCGCTGCCAAGGTAAAAATCGCCCGTGCCAGAGTGATTGTTGGCACGCGCGAGCGGCACCATCAGCAGCAGCGCGTCCATCTTGGCGTCATCCCAGCGCGACGCGAGCAGCCTGATCGCGTCGACCGGCCCGTCGATCCAGAGATTGTCGCTGTTGACCACCAGCACCGGCGCGTCGCCGAGCAGATGCCGCGCCTGGACGAGCCCGCCGCCCGTCTCCATCAGCATTTTCCGCTCGTCGGAGATCACGACGTCGATCCCCGCGAACCGATCGGTGACGTGCGCCTCGAGCGTGTCCGCAAGGTAGTGCACGTTGACGACGGCTCGCTTGATCCCGGCGGCCTGCAAGCGTTCGAAGACGTGATCGATCAGCGGTTTCCCTGCAACCTGAACCAGCGGCTTGGGTCGCGTCGCGGTCAGCGGGCGCATGCGCTTGCCCAGTCCCGCCGCCATCACCATCGCCGTCTCGGGCACGATCCCGCGTGGGACGGGGCGGATCGTCTGCTGGCGGGTCACGCGCTCAAGGCCAGCGGATCGCCGCGCAGCGCGGGCGGCACGTTCGCGGCGAACCATGCCGCGACCGGCGCCATCACCGGCTGCGCCAGGTCCCGCTCCAGATACGTCCACACGCGCGGACACATCGTCGCGTAGTGCGGTTTGCCATCGCGCTTCCACAGCCGCGTGAAGATGCCGAGGATCTTCGCATTCCGCTGCGCGCCAAGCACGTGATACGCATTCATGAAGCCTTCTCCCGCGTCCGCCGCCGCACGATAGCGCTCCAGCATAGCCGCCTCGACCGCCGGATCGACCGTCCGCCGAGCATCCTGCAACAGCGACACGAGGTCATAGGCCGGATGCCCCGCCAAGGCGTCCTGGAAATCGAGCAGGCCGAGCGATCGCTCCGGCCCGACGAGCATCAGGTTCTCGGCATGATAATCGCGCAAAACCGTGACCGGCGTCTCGGCGATGGCATGATCGAACACCGCCTCCCAAGCCGCGTCCCAGCCCGCGAGATCGGGCTCGATCCCAACCGCCGGGCAGTACCATTCGACGAACAGCCCCGCCTCGCGCTTCAGCACCGCGCGGTCGTATGGGGGGACCGGTCCAGCCGGCTCTGCACGCAACCGCACCAACAGGTCGATCGCCGGCGCATAGAGCGACCGTTCCTCCTCCGGTGAAGCGTCGACCGCCTCGCGCAGCCGATCGTCGCCGAAATCCTCGATCAGCACGAGCCCCTGGTCGAGGTCGCACGCCAGGATAGCCGGCGCGGCGAAGTCACGTTCGACGAGCCATTCGGCGACCGCGATGAACGGGCGGGGATCTTCGTGTGGCGGCGGCGCGTCCATCAGGATCGCTTGCCGCCCTGCTTCGATCGCGCGGAAATAGCGGCGGAACGAGGCGTCGCCGGCAACCGGGAGGATCTGCGCGCCTCCCCAGCCATGGGCGTCGAGAAAAGCGGCGGCGCCGGGCGGCGGGGTCATGTCGGCCATCGCAACTTCCAAGCTTCCGGGACTCCCACTGTCAAGCCGCGCGTGCCGTCCGGCTCGATCGTCAGGCCGAGCCGAAGCGCATCCGGCCAGTAATTCGGGCCTGCGCGCTCGGGCCATTCTACGAGCAGCAGCGAATCGTAGCGCGCATCGTCGAGCGCGAGTTCCTCGATCTCGGCGGGGTCGTCGATCCGGTAGAGGTCGACGTGGAGGACGGGAAAGCGCACTTCGGGCGGCTCGTAAGGCTGCACGATAGCGAAGCTGGGCGATGGTGCTTCGCCGGCAAGGCCGAGTGCGGCGAGGAGACCACGCGCGACACTGGTCTTGCCCGCGCCGAGCGTGCCTTCGAGGGTGATCACGTCGCCGGGGCGAACGCGGTCGGCCAATAGCGCCCCGAACGCTTCGGTCGCTTGCGGATCGGATAGGTGGATCACGCGCATGAGCCCTCTCCCCCTCGGGGAGAGGGTTGGGTGAGGGGCTGTTCCAAGCACTGCACTGCTTGGCAACCCCTCACCCCGACCCTCTTCCCGGAGGGGAGAGGGAGCAGAAGATACGCCCTCATCGACGCGGCAATTCTACGGTGATCAGCGTGCCGGCGCCGGGTTCGGACACTAGCTCGATCGTACCGCCGTGCGCTTCCACGAACTGCTTCGCCAACGGCAACCCAAGCCCCAGCGCCCGATCCCCCATAGGCTTCGACTCCGCGAACCGATCAAACGCATGCGCCACCGCCTCCGCGTCCATCCCGACGCCATCATCCGACACCACGATCCGCGCCGACGTCGCATTACCGTCGGTATGCAGCAGCACGCGGCCGCCATCGGGCGTTGCCGCGACCGCATGGCGCAACAGATGTTCGACGACCTCCTTCAACCGCTTAGGATTGCCGTTCACCCGGCCAGTCGACCGTGCGACCTCAATCGCGAAATCCAGTTTGCGCCGCTTGGCAGACGGCAGGATCGTCTCCGCCGCCGCACGCACGGTGGTCGCCAGATCGACGTCGCTGCGATCGGTTTCCGCACGGTCGCTCTCCGCGCGAGTCAGATCGAGCACGTCGTCGACGAGCAACCCCAGCCGCTCGACGGACTCGAGGATCGCCCCGACATAGCCCTCGGCTTGCGGCGTCAGCGCGCCGGCATATCCGCCATGCAGCATTTCCGCGAACCCGCTGATCGACGTCAGCGGCGTGCGCAGTTCGTAGCTCATGTTCGCGACGAAGGCTGTCTTCACCTTGTCGGTTGCCTCGAGCGCATCCGCCCGGTCGCGCAACGCCTGCTCCGCGCGCCGGCTGTCGGTGATGTCGAGCATCGTGAACAGCGCATTCCCATCGGGCAGCGGGACGCCGGCGAACTCGAAATGCCGCCCATCGGCGAACGCCACGCGCCCGCCGCGCTGCTGGCGCCCGACCGTAGCCGACCGCACGAGGTCCGGGATCAACGCAGACCGACCTGGCGTGGCGAGCTTGGCCCCCGCAGCCTCGGCAAACGCGTCAACGCGCGGATGCGCGGCGAGGAACTCCTCCTCCAGGCCCCAGAGCGCCCGGAAGCGATTGTTCCAGAGCTGCAACCGACCATCTGCCGCGAACACGCCTAGTGCCTCGAACAGATTGTCGAACGTCGCGGTCCGCACGCGCAGCAGCGTATCGCGCGCGCTGGCGAGCTGCACCTGCTCGGTGCGATCCTCGAAGATGAGCAGCAGGCCGCCATCGGGCAAGGGCTGCGCGACGACGCGGAGATGCGTGCCGCCGCGCAGGTGCCAGTTCTCCTCCATCGCGCTGCCACCCTGGGCCGAGCCGGTCTGCATGAACCAGTCGCGCCGCTCCGCCTTCCAGCTTGGGAAATCGCGCACCTCGGGCAGGCGGTTGGCCTCGCGCATCCGCTCCAGCACGCGGTCGAATTCAGGGCGGTCGGCGAGCCATTCGCTCCGCATCGCGAACATCCGCCGGAACGGCTGGTTGCAGAATACGAGCGAACGGTCGCCACCGAACTGCGCGACGCCTGCCGACAACCGGTCGAGCATCGCGCGCTGGGCTTCGGCAAAACGCTTGGCGCCCGACCGTGCCTGCTCCAGTTCCTCGATATCGATCGCGAACCCGGCCACCCCGCCGCTCGGCAACGGCACGTCGTAGATCTGCAGCGACCGCCGCGCGCCGTCGATCGTCGCGGGCAGGACCTGTTGATGCGGACGCCCCTGCTCCCGCGCGACCGCGGCGCCAGCGAGCGGCCCGCCCCGCCCCGAGCCCTCGACCAGTTCCAGTCCACGCGCCACGACATCGGCGGCATCGCGCCCCTCGACCGCGTCGACATAGGCCGAGTTCACCATCGCCAGTCGCAAGTCGGTCGCGCGATACCACATCGGCATCGGTGCCGCCTCGATAAGCCCCGTCAGCGACTCATACGCCTCACCGAGGCGCGCAGTCTCGGAACCAAGTCGCGCGATCTCGGCCTCGCTGTCGGTCGCATCGAACGCCCAGAGGAGCACCGCCCCGGTCGCCCCCATCTCGCCCGGCGCGCGCCCGCCGCGAAACGTGATCGCGCGCGTCGAGCCCTGCAACCGCACCGACCGCACGAACGCCCGCCCCGACCGCTGCGCCGCCGTGACGTCGGCAATCAACCGCGCGGCATCGTCGGCGGACAGCCCCGCCCCCCCGGCAGCAAGCTCAGCGATCGACCGCGGTGGCGCGTCGAGCCCAAGCCAGTCCGCCATCCGCTGCGTCATCTCGATCCGCCCGCCCGAGCGGATCACCGTCACGATCGCCGGTGACCCGTCGAGGATCGTCTGCAACTGCGCGTTCGCGTCTATCGCGCCCGCAGCATCGGCACGCGCGCGCAGGCCAAGGAAAATAAGAACGCCGCCTGCCATGACCAGCGTCAGCAAAAGCGCGCCGGTCAGCACCGCCGTTCCAGGGCTGAGCATGATCATCGTGGAGCGGACGGGAGACGGAGCGAGATCATCGCTACCCGTCTAAGCGCCCCGATGCCGATGGGAAAGACAGATGGCGAATGACGCCCGCATTTCCGACGGCGGGGTACGCCCGTCGCGTGAGGCGGTCGGCAACTCAAGGCCAATGTCTCCAACCTTGCCAGACTGTTGCAAGGACGAAACACAATAATCGTTCGCAGCCAGTGCAAGATAACGGCAGACGCCCTGTCCCAGCCCCAGGCAACGCCGCATTCACGAACGACAGCCCCCTTGTCGTATCGCGCGAACCGCAAGCCAGGACTCCCCAGAATGCAGACTTATCGTCGTCGTTTGCTCGCCACGACATTGTTCGTGGGTGCCATTGCCTTAGCCGCCCCCGCCATTGCCCAGGTCGCCCCTGCAGAAGCCCCTGCTGATTAGACCACCGCCGCACCACATGCCGAAGCGCCTACCGGGGATATCGTGGTCACCGGTTCGCGAATTTCGTCGCCGTCCGCGACTGTTGCTTCGCCGTTGCAGAGCGTCGGCATCACGCAGATTCAGCAAGCCGGCGCGATCAACGTCCAGGACGTTCTCCTGCAGAACCCGGTGTTCGGTACCCCCGGCGTGAGCCGCACCAAATCGAGTTTCGCTACCTAGGGTGCCGGTGCCGCCACGGTCAACCTTCGAAATCTTGGTGATGACCGCACGCTGGTGCTGGTCAACGGCCGCCGTTTCGTCGCCGGCCTGCCCGGCAGCAGCGCCGTGGACCTGAACGTCATCCCAACCCAGTTCCTCGAGCGGGTCGACGTGCTGACCGGCGGCGCATCCGCCGTTTACGGCTCGGACGCAGTCGCTGGTGTGGTCAACGTGATCTACAAGACCAAGTTCGACGGCATCCAGTTGGACGGCTAGGTCGGCATCTCACCTTGTGGCGACGGCTTCGATCGCCCGGCCAATGCGCTGGTCGGCAAAAACTTCGCCGACGGTCGCGGCAACATCATGCTGTTCGGCGGCTATTCGGAGCAGGGCATCGTCCTGAAGCGCGACCGCTACACCGAAGCAGGGTCGAGCGCGGTCGATTCGACCAGCCTCAGCGGCAGCGTGACCGGCGAAGATGCCGACCTCTTCACGCCAGCGCGCCCATTCCTTTCGGGTTTCGCACCGCAGGGCTGCTATTATACCGGCATTGCAGGCGTTGGCGCAGGACGTCAGACGTTTACCTACGGTCAGGATGGCGCGCGGCGTAACTGCGCATCCGCCAATGGCACGGGTGGCTGCATTAACGCCGATGGCTCGGTTGCAGGGCCCGACGGCTTCAACCGCTCCGACTTCCGGTATCTCGCTGTTCCGGTCGAGCGCTACGTCGCAGCCGGTCTCGCCAATTTCGAAGTCTCGAACGCGTTCAACCTGTTCCTCGAAGGCAACTACGCCAAGACCAAGGTCAACACGATTATCGAGCCCTTCCCGCTCGACTCCAAGTTCGGCAATCCGGTCCTGTATTCGGGCAATATCACGATCGAGACGATCGTCGGCGGCGTGCGACGACCGGCACGTGGATCAGCCAGGCCAGCCTGGACGATCAGCTGAACCCGGCGTACCGCGTGCGTCCGCAATTCTACCTGGACTTCCAGATCCGCTTCAAGACGACCGACGGGTTCGAATTCTATGTCGGTGGATCGAATCTGTTGAACAACAAGCCGCAATACCTTGCCGACATCGGCGCGGCGGCCGGCTAGGATACGGACTCGGGCACGTGCGACGCGCTCGGCCACCGCTACTACGCAGGTGTCCGGGTCAACTTCTAACCCGATCACGCGATACCTATCGAAGGGGAGCCGGAAACGAATCCCCTTCTTTGTCCGGCGCGTTGATACCGATATCGATCGATGGGGCCGGAGGAACGCCCAGGAGCAGTGCGGATGAACTGGATCGCGGGATTTGCAACGATGACGATGACGCTGGCGGCTTCGAGCGCGACAGCAGTCGAACCGAACCGAACCGAGATACCGACCGGACCTTGGGCGTGAGCGATGTGGGACGGTTGATTGCGGTAAAACCCGGCGAAGAAATCAGGATCGCACTGCCGAACCCGATCGGTTCGAATTATACGTGGCAGATACTTCTGCAGAAGCACGTCGCTCTAATCGCGCCAATCGAGACTAAAGATAAGCCCCAGATTGCCTGGGGAGCGGCAGACACGCGCCAGATCGCCGTCATTCGCCTGCGTGCGCCACGCACAGGGTCGGCGAGCGTCCTGCTGGGTCAGGTCCGTGATGGCGGTGGCGGCGGCAATGCCTCCAATTCGTACCGCTTCCGTTTTCGCGTCGTTCCGTAACCGCCTGACAGCAAAAGGCCGCGCCCACCTGATGGTGGACGCGGCCCTTTACGCTGCAATCGCGCAAACGATCAGTAGCGGTAATGGTCCGGCTTGAACGGGCCTTCGACCGGCACGCCAATATAACCCGCCTGCTTGTCCGACAGCTTCGACAGCTTCACGCCGAGCTTTTCGAGGTGGAGCATCGCGACCTTCTCGTCGAGGTGCTTCGGCAGAACGTAGACTTCGTTCTTGTAGTTCTCGCCCTTGGTCCAGAGCTCGATCTGCGCGAGCGTCTGGTTGGTGAACGAGGCCGACATCACGAACGACGGGTGGCCGGTGGCGCAGCCCAGGTTGACCAGGCGACCCTTCGCCAGGATGATGATCTGCTTGCCGTCCGGGAACTTCACCAGGTCGGTGCCGGGCTTCACTTCCGTCCAGTCGTAGTTCGACAGCGCGGCGATCTGGATCTCCGAGTCGAAGTGACCGATGTTGCAGACGATCGACATCGGCTTCATCGCCTTCATGTGATCGGCGGTGATGACGTCGGCGTTGCCGGTCGCGGTGCAGAAGATGTCGGCGCGCGTGACGGCCTCTTCCATCGTCACGACCTCGAAGCCCTCCATCGCCGCCTGCAGTGCGCAGATCGGATCGACTTCGGTGACCATCACGCGTGCGCCGCCGTTGCGGAGCGACTGGGCCGAGCCCTTGCCGACGTCACCGAAGCCGGCGACGCAGGCGACCTTGCCGGCGAGCATGACGTCGGTCGCGCGACGGATCGCGTCGACCAGCGATTCCTTGCAGCCGTAGAGGTTGTCGAACTTCGACTTGGTGACCGAGTCGTTGACGTTGATCGCAGGGAACGGCAGCTCGCCCTTCTTGGCGATCTCGTACAGGCGGTGAACACCCGTAGTGGTCTCTTCCGAGACGCCCTTCAGGTTCTTGACGGTCTCAGTCAGGTAGCCCGGGTTCTTCGCGACGTACGCCTTGAGCGCACGCTGCATCTCGACCTCTTCCTCGTTCTCGGGCTCGGGCATCGTGTGGCCGGCTTCGAGCTTGGCGCCCCAGAGTGCGAACATCGTCGCGTCGCCGCCGTCGTCGAGGATGATGTTGGCGGTCTGGCCCTCTACGTCGCGATCCCACGAGAAGATGTCGCCGACGTAGTTCCAGTAATCCGCGAGGCTCTCGCCCTTGATCGCGAACACCGGCACGCCGGTCGCGGCGATCGCGGCAGCAGCGTGGTCCTGCGTCGAGAAGATGTTGCAGGTCGCCCAGCGGACGTCGGCGCCGAGCGCGGTCAGCGTCTCGATCAGCACCGCGGTCTGGATCGTCATGTGCAGCGAGCCGGTGATGCGCGCGCCCTTGAGCGGCTGCGACGCGCCGAACTCGGTGCGCAGCGACATCAGGCCGGGCATCTCGGTCTCGGCGATGTTGATCTCGGCGCGGCCGAAATCGGCGAGGCTGATGTCTGCGACGACGTAATCGGTCTTCGCGGGGGCGAGGGTGGTGGCCACTATGGGTCTCCTGGAAATTCTGTGATCGGCGAGCCTCATGCCCGTGCCGGATGTGGTGTCACTTAGGGGATCAGGGGGCCCAAATCAAATATAAAGATATCTTTATATCATGCTCGGGGATGCCGTTCGCGTTAGCTGCATCGCCCTTCTTCGACTCCCCTCCCTGGAAGGGAGGGGTTGGGGGTGGGTCGGTTTGAGGCATGTGCAGACCCAGCCAACCGGCCGACCCACCCCCAGCCCCTCCCTTCCAGGGAGGGGAGCAGAAGTCAGGCCCGCCCCGTCTCCGCGACCAGCAACCGCGGATCCACTCCGGCCTGCGCGAAGGCAAGCGTCCACCGATCCTCCGCAGCGGTATCGAACAGCAATTCCGCGTCGCCGAGCACGTTGAACCACCCCGGCCGCGACAGCTCCCCCTCGAGTTGCCCGCCATCCCAGCCGGCATAGCCAAGCGCCACCACCCACTCCGACGGGCCCTTCCCTTCGGCGATCGCGCGCAGCACGTCGACCGTGCTCGACAGCTTCCACCGCCCGGCGACGTCTACCGAGTCCTGTCCGCCCCAGTCGGACGAATGCACGACGAACCCGCGCCGCGGCTCGACCGGCCCGCCGAAATGCACCGGCGCGTTGGGGGCATCGCCCGGCTCGATCCCGAACTGTTCGAGCAGATCATGGAAGCCAAGCCCGTCGATGGTCGCGCCGATCCCGATCCCGATCGCGCCATTCTCGTCATGGCTGCACATCGCGATCACCGCGCGGGCGAACCGCGGGTCGCTCATCCCCGGCATCGCGAGCAGGAACTGTCCGGAAAGAAAGGGCGTCTTGTCCATGCGTTCGAACATAGCGACGCGGACGATCGCCCGCCACGCTTGAAATACGCGCGCCCGCGTCCAAGGTACGGCTCGCCCGCGAGAAACGCGCGGCGACAGGAGATTTCAGATGACGATCAGCGTCGGCGACCGGCTTCCCACCACCAACCTCGTCAAGGCGACCGCAGACGGCCCCGACCAGGTCGACACCGACAGCTTCTTCAAGGGCCGCAAGGTCGCATTGTTCGCAGTCCCCGGCGCATTCACGCCGACCTGCTCGGCCAAGCACCTGCCCGGTTTCGTCGAGAAGGAAGCCGAACTGAAGGCCAAGGGCATCGACGAGGTCGCGTGCGTCTCGGTCAACGACGCGTTCGTGATGGGCGCGTGGGGCAAGTCGGCGGGCGCTGGGGACATCACGATGCTGGCGGACGGCAATGGCGATTTCGCGAAGGCGATCGGGCTGACGATGGACGGCTCGGGCTTCGGCATGGGCATCCGCAGCCAGCGTTACTCGATGCTGGTGAACGACGGCGTGGTGGAGCAGCTGAACGTCGAGGCCCCCGGCGAGTTCAAAGTGAGTTCGGCCGAGCATCTCCTCAGCGAAATCTGATCCTCCCCGGCACGGGGAGGGGGACCGTTCGGCACCTTTGCCGAAGGGTGGAGGGGGCTCACCGCAAGCGTTACGCGTGCGGTACGCCCCCTCCGTCAGCCCGAGCGGGCTGCCACCTCCCCGACACGGGGAAGATTTAGGTGGTCTTGCCACCGTAACCTCCGCCACCTAACACTGCCCGATGACAATCGCATCCGACCTCGTCGCCGACCTCGACCGCCTCTACCGCGCCTCCGTCGAGCGCCTCCAAGCCGCCATGAGCGCCTATATCGCCGACGGCACGACGCCCGATCCGGTCAGCCGCACCGACGGCTCGTTCGCCTATCCCGAGATCCGGTTGACTTATAAGGGTGGTATCGACCGGCCCACCCCGCTCCGCTCGTTCGGTCGCCTGGTCAACGCGGGCGAATACCGGATCAGCGTCACCAAGCCCGCGATCTTCGCCGAATACCTGACCGAACAGCTGACGCTGCTGATCGAGGATTACGACGTCACCGTCGAGGCGGTCGAGGGTCACCAGGAAATCCCGTTCCCGTATGTGATCGAACCGGGCCACGCGCTGAGCCTCGACGAGGTCTCCGCGACCGAATTGTCCCGCCATTTCCCGGCGACCGAGCTCGCGCATATCGGCGACGAGATCGCCGACGGCCTGTGGATCGCGCAGGACGAGACGCGCCCACTCGCGCTGTTCGACGGCCTGCGCACCGATTTCAGCCTCGCCCGCCTGCGCCATTACATGGGCACGCCGGCGGAACACGCGCAGCGCTTCGTGCTGTTCACCAACTATCACCGCTACGTCGACGAGTTCGTCCGCTGGGCCGGCACGCAGCTTGGTGAAGGTTCGCGCTTCACCAGCCTGTCCGGCGCAGGCGGCATCACCATCTCGTCGGGCGACGACATCGACAAGATCATCTCCGACAGCGCCTGGCGCCGCCACCAGATGCCCGCCTATCATTTGATGGCAGACGACCGCACCGGGATCACGCTGGTCAACATCGGCGTCGGGCCGTCGAACGCCAAGACGATCTGCGATCATCTCGCGGTTCTGCGTCCCGAAGCGTGGCTGATGATCGGCCATTGCGGCGGCCTGCGTCCGAGCCAACGGATCGGCGATTACGTCCTCGCACACGCCTATCTGCGCGACGACCATGTGCTCGACGACGTCCTGCCGCCCGAAATTCCGATTCCCGCGATCGCCGAGGTCCAGCTGGCAATGGCCAAGGCGGCCGAGATCGTCTCGGGCCAGTCGGGCGAGGAGCTCAAGCGCCGCCTGCGCACCGGCACGATCGTCACCACCGACGATCGCAACTGGGAGCTGCGCTACTCGAAGTCCGCGCTGCGCTTCTCGCTCAGCCGCGCCGTTGGCATCGACATGGAATCTGCGACGATCGCCGCGCAGGGCTACCGGTTCCGCGTCCCCTACGGCACATTGCTCTGTGTGTCCGACAAGCCGCTTCACGGCGAGTTGAAGCTGCCGGGCCAGGCCAACCGCTTCTACGAACGCGCGATCAGCGAGCATCTGCGGATCGGGATCGAGACCTGCGAACAGCTTCGTCTTGAAGGCTCTAAGCTCCACAGCCGCAAGCTCCGCGCGTTCGACGAGCCGCCGTTCCGGTAAAAACCGGAGCGGATCTCACGGGAATGCGTTACGCTTCCGGAATCATTGCTGAGGGAAGATAGAAGTGGCCGACACCGACACGCCCGATACGGAAGCAAAGAAGCCCGCCGCCCGCCGTCGCGCGCCGCGCAAGACAAGCGCACCGAAGGCGGCTCCGGCTGCCACGTCGTCCGCAAAGCCGGTCGCGTCCAAGCCCGTGCCGGTTACTGACAAGCCTGTCACCGCCGCGTCGTCGAAGCCAGTGGCCAAGCCGACGCCGAAGCCGCGCTCGACCAAGCGCAGCACGTCCCGCCCGGTGCCCGCGCGCAATACGGCCACGCCGGTCGCGGTCGCGAAGCCACCGGAGAAGACTCGCGGGAAATGGGGGGCTGCTGCGATCTTCAGCGGAGTGGCGGTTGCTGGTGCCGCGGTTGGGGCGCTGCTGACTTTACGGGGTAGTACACCGAAGCCTCAGACAGCACCCAAACCGAAGGGTACGCACGCGCATCAGCCCGACGGGACGGACTCGTCGAAGTCGTTCGACGCCGGCATCGCCGACTCGGGGACGGTGCCGGAGTAAGCATCCCCTCCCGACCGAGTACCGAATAAATACTCCACCCCGGCGAAGGCCGGGGCCCAATTGGAGCGTCTTTAATAACGAACCGCATCGCTTTGTTAGCGGCGTTTCCCAATTGGGGCCCGGCCTTCGCCGGGGTGGGCAAGACGGAAAGTCTCGCCTTTCTCGTTCCCCCGCGGAAGCGGGGGCCCAGCTAAAACCACGGGTGCGTTCGTAACCCTGGGCCCCCGCCTTCGCGGGGGAACTAGAAGTTGGAGTGGTCAGGTTTATCCCTCACCACCCAGTCGGCTTCCCCTTGTTCTGCACGTCCAGCCACGCCTTCAACGGCGCGAAATACTCCACCAGCGCCGCGCCCGACATCTCGCGGCTGCCGGTGAACACCTGCAGCGCATCGGGCCAGGGCTTCGACTGCCCCATGCTCAGCATCGCGTTCAGCTTCGTCCCCACCGCCTTGTTGTCGTAGAACGAGCAACAATGCAGCGGCCCCTTCCAGCCGGACTGGTCGCACGCCCCCTTGTAGAACTGGAACTGCAACACCCGCGCCAGGAAGTAGCGCGTATACGGCACCGCCGCCGGGATGTGATATTTCGCGCCCGCATCGAACTTGGTCTCGTCGCGCGCGACCGGCGGCTTGATCCCCTGATACTGCAACCGCAACGCGTCCCACGCCGCCTGATACCCAGTCGCCGGGATCTGCCCCGAGAACACGCCCCAGCGCCATTTGTCGATCAGCAACCCGAACGGCAGGAACGCGACCTTGTCCATCGCCTGACGCAGCAGCAACCCGATGTCCTTGTCCGCGCTCGGCACCTTCGCCTGATCGAGCAGCCCGATCTTCACCAGGTAATCCGGCGTGATCGACAGCGCGACGGTATCGCCGATCGCCTCGTGGAAGCCGTCGTTCGCACCGTTCGCGTAGAGGAACGGCTGCGCCTTGTACGCGCGCTGATAGTAATTGTGGCCGAGCTCGTGGTGGATCGTGACGAAGTCGTCGGCGTTCACTTTCGTGCACATCTTGATCCGGATATCGTCCTTGGCATCGATATCCCACGCTGACGCATGGCAGATCACGTCGCGGTCCGCCGGCTTGGTGATCTGCGACCGCTTCCAGAACGTCTCCGGCAACGGCGCGAAGCCGAGCGACGAATAGAAGCCCTCGCCCTGCTTCACCATCTTCAGCGGATCATAGCCCTTGGCCTTGAGCAGGTCGCCGGTGTCGAACCCCAGATCCCCGGCGCCCTTGGGTGCGACGATGTCGTAGATATTGCCCCATTCCTGCGCCCACATGTTGCCGAGCAGGTCGCTGCGGATCGGTCCGGTCTTCGCCTGCACCGCGTCGCCGTATTTCTCGTTGAGCTTCCACCGCGTGTAGGTGTGGAGCGCCATATAGAGCGGCTCGACCTGCTTCCAGATCGTGTCGGTCAGCGCCGCGAACTGCTCGGGCGTCATGTCGTAGCCCGAGCGCCACAGCGCGCCGACGTCCTTGTAGCCGAGCTCGCGCGCGCCCTCGTTGGAGATCGCCGTCATCTTCGCATAGTCGCCACGCATCGGCGCACCGACCTTGTCGTTCCAGCTCGTCCACATCTCGGTCAGCTTGGCGGGATCGCGGGTCGAGCCCATCGCCGCCTCGATATCCGACCCGTTGATCGGCTTACCGTCGAGCGTCCCCATGCCCTTGCCGTAGGACGACGACATCTTGGTGGTCAGCGTCGACAGTTCCTCGGAAGCCCCTGCCCGCGTCGGCGCCGGTAGCGTCAGCCCGCCGCGCAGCAAATCGAGCTTGCGCTTCGTATCGAACGACAGCCCCGGCAGCGCCGCATAGCGCGCCGCACCGAGCGCGTATTTCACCCCGAGATCGGTCATCTCCGCGCCCGACTTCGCCGCCAGCGCATCGGTATCGTCGGTGATGTACGTCGCGTTGACCCACGCCACGCGGTTCGCGTCGAGCGACGCCGCTGCCATCGCCTTCTCCGCCTCGGCGACGAACGCGTCAGCCTGCGCGACGGTGGGCTTGCCGGTGGTGGCGGGTGCGGTTTGGGCTTGTGCGGACATGGGCACAGCGATCGCGCACGCAAGCGCGATCAGAGAGACGGTACGGATCATGATCTTCCCCTGGATTATGCGCCCAGAGTGATGGCCAGCCGTCGCCTGGTCAACCGCCCAGGACCCAATCTTCGCAATCCTCCCCCGCAAGGAGGAGGTGGCGCCGAAGGCGACGGAGGGGGAGGAACGCGCAACGGACGTGGTTTCTTACCTCCCCCTCCGTCTGGCAAGAGCCAGCCACCTCCCCCTGGCGGGGGAGGATCGAGGACAGGGCGTCAGCCTGCCAGGAAGTCCGCGATCGCCTGGCCGAGTTCGGGCTTTACCACCGCGCTCATATGACCGCCCGGAGTCTCGACATACGTCCCGTTCGGCAACGCCGCCGCCAGATCCGGTGCCGAACCATTATCCTGATCCTCGCCGCCGCACACGACCAACGTCGGCTGCTGGATAGCCTTCACGGACTCGAGCGGCGTATCGACGAACGTCTCGAGGATACCGAGCAACGCGACCGGATCGCCGCCGGTGGTCTTCAGGAACGCCTCCGCCAGCCACTCCGGCGTACCCTGCACATGCTGCCCCAGCTTGGTCAGGATATTGCGGAAATGCCCAGCGCGGCGCGACGTCTGGGTAAGCCCTTCGAGACCCATGCCCGAGAAGATCACGCGCCGCGGCGTCGCGCCCGTCGCCAGCATCCGCGAGGTCGTCCGCGCACCAAGCGAATACCCCCCAAGGTCATAGTCCGTCAGCCCAAGTTGCGCGACCAGCGCGTGGCCATCCTCCGTCAGCGCATCCGCCGGATACGCTTCGAGCCCGTGCGGCTTGGCGCTTTCCCCGTGCGCGCGTAGGTCCGGCATGATCACACGAAAGCCCTTGGCGGCGATCTTGGCGGCATGGCCATAGCGGATCCAGTTGGTCTTCGCGTCGGAGAAATAGCCGTGGATCAACACCACCGGCCGCCCCTCGCCTACCTCCCGCCACGCGATCCGCGTGCCGTCGAAGCTCTCGAAAAACTGCGTCTCGCTCGGGGTGCTGGCCACGGTCACATCCTGCATTGGTTCGCCGCCAATTCGTAGCCGCCGCCGCCCAAGTCAACCCGCGCCCTCGTCTTCCCTGGCCTCCAACGTCGAGCGAGCCTGGAGCCTCAAACGAAAACGGGCGACCCGAAGGCCGCCCGTTCCCAACGTCCAAAGACAGGATCAGAACTGATACCCGATCCCGCCCGATGCACCTGCACGGCCCTGCGAGTCATAGGTGCCGCTCAGCTTGACGACCGTGTGACCGTCGCTGAACGCCTTCGACATCCCGACCGCGACCGCCGACTGGCCGGCATAGGTGCCGCCACCCATCGCGATCATCCCCTTGCCCGCTTCATACGCCTGCGGCAGTCCGGCTGCTGCCAGCGCGTTGGAGGTCCCGGCGAAGCTGTCGCGGCGGAGGTTCCGCAGATCGAAGTCGAGCGCCGCGATCCGTCCGTCGGTATAGGCGTTCGCCTGCGTCACCGCAGAGTTGATCCCCGAGTTCAGCTGGCCGACATTGACCGCGTCGGTGGTCGACACGCCCGCCGCGACGTTGCTCAGCACGGTCGCCTGACCGCCGGCGTTGAACGTCACGTTGGTACGCGAAGGACCGTATTGCACCGAGTTGCTGCCCAGCGCGAGCGCACTGTTCGCGGTGCCCTGCGCCGTCGCGACCGCCTGGTTGGTGGTGTAGAGCTGGCCACCGTTCACCGCTTCGGCGGACCCCGCCGCGACCGTGCCCGCGGCCACGTTGGCGATCGTCACCGGCGCCGCGGCATTGCCGCCCGCCAGCGTCACGGTGTTGGTCCGCGCACCGTTGGCATCGGTGTTGTACGACACTGCGTTCACCGCCGTCAGCGCCAGGGCATAGACCTGCCCGCCATTGACCGCGTCGGTCGAACCCGCCGCGATCGAACCGCCCGCGACATTGTGCAGGCCGACGGGGCCAGCCGCCGCACCGACCAGCGTCAGGTCGTTGGTCTTCGTGCCACCGTTCGGCGTGGTGGCGCTGCCGGGGTTGGAGTATTGCACCGGCCCGGTCGCACCGTTGCTGATCTGGTTGCCCAGGTTGGTGATCGCGGTCGTGTTGTTCGCCACCTGCGTGTTGGTCGCCGCAAGCTGCGCGCCGTTGACCGCGTCGGTCGATCCGGCGGCGACGTTGCCGGCGGCGACGTTGGTGATGACCGTCCCGCCGGCACCGCCGAGCGTGATCGCGCTCTTCGTGCCGTTGTCGTACTGGACGGTAGTGGTGCCCAGGGCTGCGACCTGCGCCGCGACGCCTGCGACCTGCCCGACATTGGCGGCATCGGTCGCCGCGGTGCCTGCCGCCACATTGGTGATCTGCCGAGCGCCACCAGCCGAGCCGACCGACACTTCACCGACCGAGTTCTGCAAGCCGGCGAGCCCGAGCGCGGCATAGCCAAGAGTACCGCCACGAAGCGCCGAGGATCCGGTGCCGATGGCAACGCTGTTGTCCGCGGTCGCGGTCGCTTCCGGCCCGATCGCGATGCTGTCGGTACCCGTCACGACGCTGTCGCCGCGCGCCGAGAGGACCCGGAAATACCGGATGCCCGCACCGCCGTTGATCGCACCATCGACCGCGTCGAAGACCGACTGGACGTTGCCATATTGCACCCCGCCGAACCCGATCGAGGCGAGCACGCGGTTGGTCGCAGCGTCATAGCTCGACAGGCCACCCAGACTCGCCGCGACGGAGGTCCCGAGCCCCACGAGCTGCCCGCCGTTGACCGCTTCTGTCGAGCCTGCCGCGAGCGTTCCCGCCGCGACGTTGCCGAGCACGACCGGCGCGTTGCCTGCCCCACCGAACGTCACGCGCGTCCGGGTCGGATCGTCATACTGCACCGACAGCGCGGCGAGATTGCCGACCTGGCCGGAGACGGTTGCCAGCTGGCCGCCGTTGACCGCATCGGTCGAGCCGGCGGCAACCACGCCATTGCCGACATTGTGCAAGGCGACGGCACCAGCGGCACCTCCGACGAGCGTCACGTCGTTCGACGGTACGCCGCCATTCGGCGTGGTCGGTGCACCTGCGCTCGAATATTGGAGCGCACCGATCGCGCCATTCGCGATGCTCGTCGTCAGGTTGGTGACGTTGGTGTTGGTCGCGAACAGCTGGCTGCCGTTGACCGCCTCGGTCGAGGTCGCACCGAGCGTGCCTGTGGCGACATTGCCGATCACGACGGGCGCTGCACCCGTACCGACGCCGCCAAGCGTGATCCGCGAGCGGCCGACATCGTCATACTGCACCGCGAGTGCGGACAGGCCGCTGACCTGCCCGGAGACGCTGGCTAGCTGACCACCGTTGACCGCATCGGTCGATCCCACCGCGACATTGCCATTCGCGACATTGTGCAATCCGACCGGGCCCGCCGCCGCGCCAACCAGCGCGACGTCGTTGCTCGGCACGCCGCCATTGGGCGTGGTCGGCGTCGCGGCATTCGAATACTGCACCGCGCCGATCCCGCCATTGGCGATGTTGGTCGTCAGGTTCGTCAGCGCGGTGTTGGTGTTCGTGACGTTGGCGTTGGTCGTGAACAGCTGGCTGCCGTTGACCGCCTCGAGCGAGGTCGCGCCCAGCGTCCCCGCCGCGACGTTGCCGAGCACGACCGGTGCAGCACCAGCCCCGCCAAAGGTCACGCGTGAGCGGCTGAGGTCGTCATACTGGACCGCCAAACCGTTCAGCGTGCCGACCTGCCCCGAGACCAGGGCAAGCTGACCGCCATTGACCGCGTCGGTCGAACCCACCGCGACCGCGCCATCGGCGACATTGTGCAGAGCGACCGCGCCGGCGGCACCGCCCACCAGCGTCGCGTCGTTCGACGGCACGCCCCCGTTCGGCGTGGTCGGTGCACCTGCGCTGGAGTATTGCAGCGCACCGATCGCGCCATTGGCGATGTTGGTCGTCAGGTTGGTGACGTTGGTGTTGGTCGCGAACAGCTGGCTGCCGTTGACCGCGTCGGTCGAAGTCGCGCCGAGCGCACCCGCCGCGACGTTGCCGATCGCCACCGGAGCAGCCCCCGTGCCGAGACCACCCAGCGTGACGCGAGCCCGCGTCGCGTCGTCATACTGGACCGACAGCGCGGCGAGGTTGCCGACCTGGCCGGTCACCGTGGCAAGCTGACCGCCATTCACGGCGTCGGTCGATCCGGTCGCGACAGTGCCATCGGCTACGTTGTGCAGTGCGACCGGTCCTGCCGTTGCACCGACCAGCGCGACGTCGTTTGTCGGGACGCCGCCGTTCGGCACGGTGGGCGTCGCTGCGTTCGAGTATTGGAGCGCGCCGATGCCGCCATTGGCGATGTTGGTCGTCAGGTTCGTCAGCGCAGTGTTGGTGTTGGTGACGTTGGTGTTGGTCGCGAACAGCTGGCTGCCGTTGACCGCCTCGGTCGAGGTCGCGCCGAGCGTGCCGGCTGCGACGTTGCCGAGCGCCACCGGGGCCGCACCCGTGCCCACGCCGCCAAGCGTCGCCCGCACGCGGGTCGCATCGTCATACTGCACCGCCAGCGTGGCGAGCGTCCCGACCTGTCCGGTGACCGTGGCAAGCTGTCCACCATTGACCGCGTCGGTCGAGCCCGCGGCGACGTTGCCGTTTGCCACGTTGTGCAGCCCTACCGCGCCCGGCGCCGCGCCGACCAGCGCGACGTCATTGGTTGGCGTGCCACCGTTCGGCACCGTCGGCGTCGCGGCGTTGGCGTATTGCACGGCACCGATCGCGCCGTTGGTGATGTTGGTCGTCAGGTTCGAGACGTTGGTGTTGGTCGCGAACAGCTGGCTGCCGTTGACGGCGTCGGTCGAGGTCGCGCCGAGCGTGCCTGCCGCAACGTTGCGGAGCGCCACCGCCGGCGCGCCGGTACCGGCTCCCCCCAGCGTCACGCTGGTGCGGGTCGCGCCGTCATACTGGACCGCACCACTTGCGAGCGTGCCGATCTGCGCCTGGACGCCGGTGAGCTGGGCGACGTTGACCGCATCGGTTGCCGCGGTGCCCGCCGCGACGTTGGTGATCTGGCGTTCGGCACCCGCCGCGCCGACCGAGACTTCGCCGGCCGAGTTCTGGGGAACAGCGAGCCCGATCGCGGTATAGCCTGCCAGCGATCCGCGTGCGGCGACGCTGCCTGCACCGAGCGCGACGCCGTTCGCGCCGGTCGCGATCGCTCCCGTACCCAGAGCGATCGCGCCGGTTGCATTGGCGCCGACCGTCGATCCGGTGCCGAGCGCGATCGAGCCGAGCGCGGTCGCGCTGGTCAGCGCTCTGTTACCGAATGCGATCGAATTTCCCTCTCCTGCAGACGCTTCGGCGCCGGTCGCGCCGAGCCCGGTGATCCGATTGCCGCCGATCGCGATGCCGGCCGGCGTCCGCAACGTGAAACTGTCCGCCTGCGTATCGCAGCGGTCCGCCGGTCCGACGAGCTGTCCGTTGGCGTTGAGCACCTGCAACGTGATGTTGTTGCCCGCCGCCGCATTTGTCAGAAGCGCGGACGCGTTGATGCCGAGCGTCGGCACACCAAGCAGCGGCAGCAACGTGTTGATGCCCCCGGTGATGGGGTTGACCGTGTTCTGGATCGGCGTGACGATTCCGTTGACCACCGGGGTCAGGATATCCGTGACGACCGAGCGTGGCAGGCTGACGCCCGAGCATACGCTGACGATGTTCGGCGTGGCTGTCTGCGCTGAAGCCGCTTGGGTCGCGAGCAGCGACGTTGTCGCCAGCCCGATCAACGAAGCGCCATCGCGCAGGCGGCGCAGCGTGCGGGTAAAGGTGGGCGACTTTGCAGGATGCGATCCGAGCGTCTTGGCACCAGTCGGCGTCACGGCGTCTCGATTCTGCGGGCGAACAAACGCGTTGGACATCAAACAACCTCCACTGACGACTGCAACAGCAGCCCTGATTTTCCGCATCGTCGAACTCTAGATTCGACTATCGGAACGGGAGGATGTTCACCCCAGTAATACTAACAGTCTGTTACCGTAATAAATAAGCGTAAACGCGGAACAGACAAAGCAAGTTATCGTTATTCCACACAACTTCAATCCATTTCGATTGAAACATAGAACCGTTCTTGTTGCATAGATCAAGTTTACGACCAGACTGTTGCTGTATCCAGTATTTTGGATCGTTAATGAGCACATCCAAATTGGTCGCTATCCAACCGCCCCCAGAAAACTCACCACAATTTGGTTCGATCTGTGCCTTCGGTCGCTCGAACTCGGCACGCGGCGCGAATCGCAAAACCGCGCCGTCACACGGGGTGACGACGCGGTTTCGATCGGTCTTTTGAAGCGTGGTGGAGGCGCTATGGCCCCGTCCGATTACGCCTTCTGCAGATGCCGGCGTCCGAGCAGTTCGGCGATCTGCACCGCGTTCAGCGCCGCACCCTTGCGGAGATTGTCGCTGACGCACCACAGGTTGAGGCCGTTCTCGACGGTCGAATCCTCGCGCACGCGGCTGATATAGGTCGCGAAGTCGCCGACGCACTCGATCGGCGTGATGTAGCCGCCGTCCTTGCGCTTATCGACCAGCATGATGCCGGGCGCCTCGCGAAGGATGTTCTGCGCTTCCTCGGCCGAGATTTCGTTTTCGAACTCGATGTTGATCGCTTCCGAATGGCCGACGAACACCGGCACGCGGACGCACGTCGCGGTGACCTTGATCTTCTTGTCGAGGATCTTCTTGGTCTCGACGACCATCTTCCACTCTTCTTTGGTCGAGCCGTCGTCGAGGAAGCTGTCGATGTGCGGGATCACGTTGAAGGCGATCTGCTTGGTGAACAGCTTGGGCTCGGCCGGATCGCCGACGAAAATGTTGCGGCTCTGCTCGAACAGCTCGTCCATGCCAGCCTTGCCTGCGCCGGAGACCGACTGGTAGGTCGAGACGACCACGCGCAGGATCTTCGCCGCGTCGTGCAACGGCTTCAATGCGACGACCATCTGCGCCGTCGAGCAGTTGGGGTTGGCGATGATGTTGCGGACCTTGTAGCCGTCGATCGCCTCGGGGTTCACCTCGGGCACGATCAGCGGCACGTCGGGATCCATGCGGTACAGCGACGAATTGTCGATCACGACGCAGCCGGCAGCCGCCGCGATCGGCGCGTAGATCGCCGAGCCCTCGGAGCCAATCGCGAACAGCGCCATGTCCCAGCCGTTCCAGTCAAAATGCTCGATGTTCGTGCATTTGATCTGCTTGCCGGTGTCACCATAGTCGACCATCAACCCCTGGCTGCGCGACGACGCGACGCAGGCGATCTCATCCGCCGGAAACTCGCGCTCCGCCAGGATGTTGAGGATCTCACGCCCGACATTGCCGGTCGCGCCCGCGACCACCACCCGATAACCCATGTTGTCACTCCGATTGGACTTGGGGCGGGCAGTACCGACGTTGCGCGGCGAGGTCCAACGGCTTTCGACTTGTTGCGCGGATAGGGGGAGTTTGGGGAGTGGATCGCGGCGACCGTTGCACCCGCTTCCTTGTTCTCCCGCGAAGGCGGGAGCCCAGTCTGGGCCCCCGCCTTCGCGGGGGAACAAGCTAGTGCTGGGCGAGAGTGATCAGCACCTGCCCCAACAGTAGCACCACCCCGGCGGAGGCCGGGGCCCAATTGGAAAGGTCGCAGTAACAAAGGGTTGCGCTCCGTTAGCGACGTTTCCCAATTGGGCCCCGGCCTCCGCCGGGGTGGTGCTGGAGAATGGATGGTGTCCCGCCCCCGCCTCAATCGTGCGTCCGCGCCTGCCACGTCGCATGCTCGATCCCGTGCACCTTCGCGAGGTGATCCGTGATCGCATCCAGCTCTTCCGCCGGCACGTTCGTCGCCACCAGCGTCGCCGCGATCTCGACCCGGTCCTCCCCCCGCTCGGTCACGTCCAGCTCCGCCACCTGCAACTGCGCAGCCTCCAGATGCTCGACGACCAGATCGCCGATCGGCCCCGCATCGCCCGCCGCAACCGTCACCATCACGCTATAGGTGGCCTCGATCGTCCGCCCCTCGGTCGGGATCCGGTTGATCCCGTCGACCAGCGGCCGGAGCGCGGTGTTCGCCAGCAGCACCACGAAGGTGAGCAACCCCGCCTCCGCGATCAGGTCGCTCCCCGCGCACGATCCCACCGCCGCCGAGCACCAGAGCGTCGCCGCTGTGTTCAGCCCGCGGACGTTCATCCCCTCCTTCATGATCACGCCCGCGCCGAGGAAGCCGATCCCCGACACGACATAGGCGATGATCCGGATCGACTCGACGTCACCGCCCAGCCGCTGCCCAAGATCGACGAACGCCGCCGACCCGAGCGCGACCAGCGTGTTGGTCCGCAACCCGGCGGTCCGCTGGCGATATTGCCGTTCCGCCCCGATCAGCGTCCCGAACACGAACGCGGCGATATAGCTCACCAGCGTGTCGAGGAACGGCCACAGGTGAAACGTCTCGACGAACCGCACCGGCGTTTACTTGACCGGGACCGCAGCCGCCTCGGGCACCGGCTTGTCCTTCACCGTCCGGTCGAGGAAGTTCAGGATCGTCCCCCAGACATGTTCGCTGATTCCCGGCCCCGACACGCGGTGCGTATAGCCCGGGTAGAACATCATCTCGAATGGCGTCGCGGTCGCCTGCATCCGCGCGGCCACCTTGGTCGAATTGTCGAGGAACACGTTGTCGTCCGCCATCCCGTGGATCAGCAGCAGCGGATCGACGATGCGGTTCGCCTCCTCGACCGCCGCCGACGTCGCATAGCTCGCCGGGTCCTTCGCCGGATCGCCGAGATACCGCTCGGTATAATGCGTGTCGTACAGCTGCCAGTCGGTGACCGGCGCGCCCGACACCGCCGCGGCATACACGCCCGGCGTCTTTTCCAGCATCTTCAACGACATGTAGCCGCCGTACGACCAGCCATAGGTCGCGATCTTGCTCGGCTCGACGAACGGCAGCGACTTCAGATAGTTCGCACCCGACAGCTGGTCCTCGACCTCGACCGTGCCCATCGCATGATAGATCTGGTCCTCGAACGCCTTGCCGCGATTATACGAGCCGCGATTGTCGATCTTGAAGTAAATCCACCCGCGATCGACGAGGTATTGCGGCAGCGCACCCTGCCACCCGCGCGTGACGACCTGTCCGGTGCCGGGGCCGCCATAATGCTCGAAGAACACCGGGTATTTCTTGCCCGGCTCCAGCGGCGGCGTGATCATCTCGTAATGGAGCGTCATGCCGTTCTTCGCCTTCAGCGTGCCGAACTTGGTTTCCTGATGGCTGGCGAGATACGGGTAATAGGGATGCCCCTCGACCACCGCATTCTCGTTGATCCACGAGAGCCGCTTGCCGGTCGCGTCCGCCAGATAGACCTGCGTCGGCTGTTTCGGGTTCGAGCGCGAGATGATGAACCGGCTCGCCGCGGCGTCCATCGTCGCGCTGTTCCACCAGCCGGCCTCGGTCAGCCTGGTGATGACGTTCGGCTTGGCAACGTCGACCGAATAGAGCTGCTGCTCGAGCACGTCGTCCTTGTTGCCGAGGAAGAACAGGCGCCCCTTGGTTTCGTCCACGCCGACCAGCTCGGTGACGACCCAGTCGCCCTTGGTAAGCTGCGTCCACTTGCCCGACGCGAACCGGTAGAGCTGGCCGTAGCCGCTCCGCTCCGACCGCCAGATCAGGCTGCCGTCCTTGAGCACGTGATACGCATCGGACAGGTTGAGCCAGCTCTTCACGCCCGATTTCTCGGTGAACAGCACCGTGGATTTGCCCGTTGCCGGATCGACTCGCAGCATCTCCAGCAGCTTCTGGTCGCGGCTCTGGCGCTGCACCAGCAGCATCCGGCCATCCGGCGTCCAGTCGACGCGCGCGAGATAAATGTCGGGGTTGGTACCGAGATCGACCTTCACCTGCCCCGAGCCATCGGGCTTCATGATGTACAGATCGACCAACACGTTGGGCGTACCGGCAGCCGGATAGCGCTGCTCGTAAACCTTGGTGCCCGTAGCGCCGATCGACGCGCGCGTCGCGGTGTGGACGGGGGCCTCGTCGAACCGCTCGACCGCGACATATTGCTCGTCCGGTGACCACCAATAGCCCGTGCGGCGATCCATTTCCTCCTGCGCGACGAACTCCGCCTCGCCGAAGTGGACCGTGCCGCCGCCGCCGGTCGTCACCGCGCGCGCATCGCCGCCGGCGAGTGGCTGGACGAAGACATTCTGGTCGCGGACGAACGAGACGAAGCTGCCCTCGGGGCTGACCACCGGGTTCAGCTCGCCGCCGGGCGTGTTGGTCAGCCGCTTCACCTTGCCGTCGAGACCGGCGAGATACAGGTCGCCGTCGAGCGGTACGAGGATCGACTTGCCGTCGGGCGCCCAGTCATACGCGACGATGCCCTTCTGCCCGCCGATCCGCGCCCGCTCGCGCTGCATCTTTTCGGCCTCGGTCAGTTCGGCGCCGCTGCCGACGGTCTTCGAATCGACCAGCATCCGCGCTTGGCCCGTCGCGGTATCGACCGCCCATAAATCGAAGCGCTCCTTCTCGTCGTCGCGGTTGCGGAGGGACGTCAGCAACGTGCCGTCGGGCGACAGGCGAACCGCTTTCGGCTGCGATCCAGACAGGTCCGGATTGCCGAACACGCGCGCCATCGTCAGGTCGCCGGGCTTCGCCGCTTCGACCGGACGTATCGGTGCAGGGGCGGGTGCAGCGGGTGCAGCCGGCGGCGTGACCTGATCAGCGGCCATCGCGGCGGTTCCGACCGAAGCAAGTGCAAGCCCGAGCAACCATGTGCGCATCCTGTAGTCTCCGTGGGATCATCCCGCCGGATACCGCCCGACGGACCCGAAAATCTTCGGTCGCGCGTTATCGCGGCGGCGTGCGTCGGCGTAAAGGGCGCATCGTGATGCCGAGCGAACCGAAACGACGCCGACTCGCATCATCGTCATTTCCCTCCAACACGGCATAATGAACGCTCCGTAAACTCCGTCTTTACGTCCTTCGTTTATGGCAAGCGGGACATCGTCGCGGATCGAGCTTTCCGTGGTGCAGCACGACCGGGGAATGATGGTTTCGAACGCGGGCATACAGGACGGGGAGCCGAGCGAGCGGAGCGCATGGGACGCGCTCGTCACGCTCGCCGACGCGGACGGCAGCGCAGCGCATCCGCACCACGCGCGCCTGATCGCCTGCGGTCCAAGCCAGCGCAACCTCTCCGACGCGGTCCACGCGCTGTGCGCGGTCCACGGCGACCATCCCGGCCTGATCGTCGACGTGCTCGCCCGCGCGATCCAGCCCGAGGCATCGGACTGGCTCACCGTCGCCGCCAGCGGCTTCGCGGACGAGCGCACCTATCTCGCACACCTCACCGCCGCGGTCGGCCCCCTACCCTCGACCCCAGGCCAGGCGGAGAGCGAGTCGGCACTGGTCGGCGAACGTCATGCGCTCGAAATGCTCGCCCGTTCGGAGCGTCGTGGATGTGCGACCGGGGCGGTGGCTGCGCTGCTCCATGACTGGCGCGCGATCCGCCGCGTCCTCGATGTCGCCGCCGACCGGTTCGGGGTAGCCGTCCCCGCGCTCACGCTTCCGTCCGAGACCGATACCGCCGCGCTCGTCGCGGAACTCGGTGCATCGCCCGGTTGCCAGCGCGCGATCCTGTTCGGCGCGCAGCAACTTTTCGCGCAGCATCGCGGCCTGTGGTCGCTGCTCGAAGCGCGATCGAGTGCGCGCGGCGACCTCTGACCGCTTGCGCTGACCGACGCTTCCCCTCTATCCATACCCGGTATTCAGAACCGGACGGGACATCGCATGAAGCGCTTCGAGGGCACCCAGAGCTACGTCGCGACCGACGATTTGAAAGTCGCGGTCAACGCCGCCGTGACGCTGCGCCGCCCGCTGCTGATCAAGGGCGAACCCGGCACCGGCAAGACCGTGCTGGCCTACGAGATCGCCAAGGCGCTCGGCGCGCCGCTGATCGAGTGGAACATCAAGTCGACCACCAAGGCGCAACAGGGGCTGTACGAGTACGACGCGGTCGCTCGCCTGCGCGATGGCCAGCTCGGCGATGCGCGCGTCCACGACATCGGCAACTATATCCGCAAGGGCAAATTGTGGGAGGCGTTCACGCAACCCGCCCCGCCGGTCCTGCTGATCGACGAGATCGACAAGGCCGATATCGAGTTTCCCAACGACCTGTTGCAGGAACTCGATCGGATGGAATTCCACGTCTACGAGACCAAGGAAACCGTGCGCGCGGTCGAGCGCCCAATCGTCATCATCACCAGCAACAACGAGAAGGAACTGCCCGACGCGTTCCTGCGCCGCTGTTTCTTCCACTACATCAAGTTCCCCGACCGCCAGACGATGCAGGCGATCGTCGACGTCCATTTTCCCGGCATCCAGAAGATCCTCGTCAGCAAGGCGATGGACCTATTCTACGACGTCCGCGACGTGCCGGGCCTCAAGAAGAAGCCCTCGACCAGCGAGCTGCTCGACTGGCTGAAGCTGCTGCTGCACGAGGACATGCCGCTCGACATCCTCCAGAACCGCGACCCGACCAAGGCGATCCCGCCGCTCCACGGTGCGCTGCTGAAGAACGAACAGGACGTCATGCTGTTCGAACGCCTCGCCTTCATGGCGAAGCGGCAGAAAAACCAGGGGTAAACTATCGAGGAACCGGCGGCCGCGCATGAGCACCGCCGCCGGTCCGATACTCCAAGCGTTACGTTACGTTCGGACCCGTCGGGATATAGTCCAGCGCCAGATGCGGCAGCGAGATCGGGCTGCGGAAGTTGAAGCGATTCACCGTCGCTGGATCGGGGATGTGCAACTTCTTGCCGAGCGTCACGAAATACCACGCCGGCGACGCTCCGCTGATCGCGATGAACGAACCGGGTGCCAGCGACAACGCCTTCGGCATGTTGTCGACGATGTAATCGCTGTTGACGATCCCGTTCCAGTCCTTGAACACGCTATTGAAGGTTGCGGGATCCGGGATCCAGTGAAGCTGGCCCCACATCACCAGATAGACTGCCCCGCTGGTGTGCGATGTAACGCGCAATCCGTCATACTGCTTCCAGTCTACAACGTTGGCCAGCAGTGCTTCTGCCGCAACTGCATCGATTGTATCGCTGATATCGACCGACATGATCACAATCCTTTTATGGTGAAACCGTGATCACTCAGTCGGACAAGCGAAGTATTCCGATCGGGTAACCACCTAGCCTCTTTGAACGAAGATACTGGAATCGGTCCGTCGATACGCGACCACTTCGGAGTTATTGCACGACGGCGCAGTTTTCGTGGGCCGTGTTCGAGAACTATACGTATTCTAATCAACAGGATCGACGTCACCGTCCGTTCAGCTATTCCGCGCCATTGTGACCGCAATTCGTCGAAACGGTCACGGCGATTGGCGAGCAGATCGCGGCGAAGTTCGACGGATTAGATATTGATGCACATTAACCATCTGCGGCAACAATAATGCCATACCTGTCCGGCAAGGTGACGGCATGAGATTGTATGCTTTCCGTCGTTGGGCGCCGGCACTGCTGGCAATCGGCATGGCCGCCCCCGCATCCGCCTCTCTGCTCGACTATGTCGGCCAGTGCGTCCCCTTCGCCCGCGCAGCGTCGGGCATCCAGATCTACGGCAACGCCTGGACATGGTGGGAGCAGGCCGACGGCAAGTACGAACGCACGCATAAGCCCAAGGAAGGCGCGGTCATCGTCTTCGCCAAGACGCCACGTCTGCCGTTCGGCCATGTCGCGGTGGTCAGCCGGGTGGTCGAGAAGCGCGTCGTCATGCTCACCCACGCCAACTGGTCGCGCCAGAACGGCGAACGCGGGCATGCCGAGCAGGACGTCACGCTGTTCGACGTCTCGCGCAACAACGACTGGAGCGACGTCAAGGTCTGGTACAAGGACGTCGACGGCCTCGGCGGCGGGGTGTATCCGGTCTACGGCTTCATCTACGGTCACGCGCACGCGGCTGCCGAACTGACGAGCCGCAACCCTGATTATGTGGGCGCGCTGATCGACGCGTATGTGCCCGTAAGCGGCGAACCCATCGCCCGCTAATTTCCCCCCTCCCTGAAAGGGAGGGGTCGGGGGTGGGTCGGTTTCCGCATATCCGAACCGGAGTGGCTCAGGCCGGCCGACCCACCCCCAGCCCCTCTCTACCAGGGAGGGGAGCCAGAAGACCCGCACGCTTCAATACTAAGCATTGCCGCCACCCTCGAAACCGTGCCACCACCGTTGCTGAAAAGACGGTGAGGATGATGATGCGGTTAAAGGCTTTGACGACGATCACGCTGGCCTTGCTCGCGACGTCCGCCCCCGCGATCGTCGGCGCGCAGAAGGAAAAGGCCCCGCCCCCCGGTGGCGACATCCCCGCCAAGTTCGTCCCCGCCAACGCCAGCTTCGACTTCGACCGCCGCGAGGTCGACATCCCGATGCGCGACGGCGTCACGCTCCACGCGGTCATCGTCCAGCGCAAGGGCGTCACCGACGCACCGATCCTGCTCCAGCGCACCCCCTACAACGCCGAAAGCAGCGCCAGCCGATCCTCAAGCCCCAGCGGCGCGATGAACCTGCGCGCTTCGGACGCGATGTTCTTCGACGCCGGCTACATCCGCGTGTTCGAGGACGTTCGCGGCAAGAACGGATCGAACGGCGCGTACATCAACGAGCGCCCGCTGATCGGGCCCCTCAACAAGACGAAAGTCGATCACTCCACCGACGCGTACGACACGATCGACTGGCTCGTGAAGAATCTCAAGAACAGCAACGGCCGCGTCGGCATCATCGGCGGCAGTTACGACGGCATGATGGCCGCGATGGCGCTGGTGAACCCGCACCCCGCGCTGAAAGCCGCCGTCCCGATGAACCCGGTGATCAACACCTGGAAGGGCGACGACGATTTCCACGGCGGCGCCTTCCGTCAGATCGGCTACGACTATTACTACACGCAGGACGCGGCCAAGGGCGAAGCCGGCGACCTATGGCGCGACGCCTACGACGACTACGACACGTTCCTCCGCGCCGGGTCCGCCAGCGCGTTCGTGAAAAGCCGCGGGCTCGAACAGCTCCCCTTCGTCAATCGCCTCCACGATCACCCGACCTACGACGCATTCTGGCAAGGTCAGGCGCTCGAGACGATCCTGCCCAAGCAGCCGCAGACAGTTCAGACGCTCTGGGTCGCCAGCCAATGGGACCAGGAGGACATCTACGGCGCGGTCGCGGCCTACGAAGCGGTGTCGAAAGTCGACCCCAACCACGTCAACCACCTCGCGCTCGGTCCCTGGGCGCATGGCGGCGCGAACTGTGACGGCTCGACGCTCGGCGCGATCCGCTTCGATGCCGACACCGCGCTCTGGTTCCGCAAGAACGTCCTGCTCCCGTTCCTCGACGGCGTACTGAAGACCGGCGCGACACCGCCCGCGCTCGCCCCCGTCACCGCGTTCCAGACCGGCACGAACCAGTGGCAGACGCTCGCCGGCTGGCCGAATTCGACCGCGACGCAGAAACTGTATTTCCAGCCCGCCAGCGGCCTCGCCGCGACTGCCCCGGCGCAGGACGGCCACGACAACTATATCTCCGATCCCGCCAAGCCGATCCCCTACCGCCTCCGCCCGATCCGCCCGACCTACGCGACCGGCTCGACCTGGCGGCAATGGCTGGTCGACGACCAGCGCCCGTTCTCCGATCGCACCGACGTCCTGACCTACCAGACTCCCCCACTCACGAGCCCCGTCGCGATCGCCGGCGCCCCCGTCGCGGACCTGATAGCCAGCACCACCGGCACCGACGGCGATTTCGTGGTGAAGTTGATCGACGTCTACCCAGCCGAATATTCCGACAAGCCCGAGATGGGCGGCTACCAGCTCGCCGTGTCGATGGACATTCTTCGCGGCCGCTACCGAGATAGCTTCGAGAAGCCGACGCCGATCGTCGCCGGCCAGCCCACGCATTTCCGCGTCGTCCTGCCCAACGCCAGCCACGTCTTCCTCCCCGGCCACCGCATCATGGTGCAGGTCCAGTCGAGCTGGTTCCCGCTCTACGACCGCAACCCGCAGACCTACGTCGCCAACATCTTCGACGCGAAGCCCGCCGACTACCGCAAGGCCACGATCAGCGTCTTCCACTCGGCCGCGCAGCCCAGCGCGATCGAACTGCCGATTGCGGCTACCAAGTGAGGACGTGACCCCATGTTCCTGAACTTCCTCGATGAACTCCGCAGCGCCGGCATCCCCGCCAGCCTCAAGGAGCACCTCATCCTGCTCGAGGCGCTCGACGCCGAGGTGATCGAGCGGACGCCGGAGGATTTCTACTACCTCTCCCGCGCGGTGTACGTGAAGGACGAGGGGCTGCTCGACAAGTTCGACCAGGTCTTCGCCAAGGTCTTCCGCGGCCTCGCCACCAGCTACGGCACCGTCCCCGGCGAAGTCCCCGAAGACTGGCTCAAGGCAGTCGCCGAGAAGTTCCTGACCCCCGAGGAGATGGCGGCGATCAAGTCGCTAGGGTCGTGGGACGAGATCATGGAGACGCTCAAGAAGCGCCTCGAGGAGCAGAAGGAACGCCACCAGGGTGGCAACAAATGGGTCGGCACCGGCGGCACGAGCCCGTATGGCAACGGCGGCTACAACCCCGAAGGCGTCCGCATCGGCGGCGAGAGCACGCACAAGCGCGCGCTGAAAGTCTGGGACCAGCGCGAGTTCCGCAACCTCGACAACACCAAGGAACTCGGCACCCGCAACATCAAGGTGGCACTCCGCCGCCTCCGCCGCTTCGCCCGCGACGGCGCCGCCGACGAACTCGACATCGACGGCACGATCGCCGGCACCGCGCGCCAGGGCTATCTCGACATCGTCATGCGCGCCGAGCGCCGCAACGCGGTGAAATTGCTGCTGTTCCTCGACGTCGGCGGCTCGATGGACCCGTTCGTCAAGCTTTGCGAGGAACTGTTCTCGGCCGCGACCACCGAGTTCAAGAACCTCGAATTCTTCTACTTCCACAACTGCCCGTACGAGGGCGTGTGGAAGGACAACACGCGCCGCTTCGCCGAGCGCACGCCGATGTGGGACCTGCTCCACAAATACGGCCACGACTACAAGCTGATCTTCGTCGGCGACGCGTCGATGAGCCCGTACGAGATCACCCATCCGGGCGGCTCGGTCGAGCATTTCAACGAGGAGCCGGGCGCGGTCTGGATGCAGCGGCTGACCAACACCTATCCGGCGGCGGCGTGGCTGAACCCGGTGCCCGAGGCGCAGTGGGGCTATTCGCAGTCGGTGCGGATCATCCGCGAGCTGATGACCGACCGGATGTACCCGCTGAGCCTCGACGGGCTCGACGACGCGATGCGCGAACTGACGCGAAAACGATGAGTTTGGCGCGGTAAGTGGCGGACCGTAACGGAACCGTCACGGACGCGATCGGTTTATCGGGCATCATCCCTTACCGAAGGACAAGCCCTATGTCGTCGATCCCCAACTCCGCCATGCCGCACGCCAAGGTTCATCACGACGACGACCACAAGCCGAAGCCCGACGCGAAGAAGACCGCGGCAACCAGCGACTGGGTCGAGGACGCGACCGATGCGGCAAAGGCTGGCCTCGCGACGGCGACGGATGCGGTGAAGTCGCACCCGAAGACCGCGATAGCGATCGGCGCGACGGTGATCGCGGGTATCGCAGCGGCGATCGCGGCGCCTGCGTTGCGCGCGAAGGACGCGGCGGAGAAGAAGGCGCCGCCGAAGAAGCCCGAACCGAAGAAGCCGGCCAAGGCAAAGAAGCCGCACTGATAGCTTGGTGCACCTAGTCCGGTGCACCACCCCGGCGAAGGCCGGGGCCCAATTGGGGGACGTCGCTAACTGAGCGCGCGCTTCGTTACTGCAACCTTTCCAATTGGGCCCCGGCCTCCGCCGGGGTGGTAGCAACTAAGGGTAAACGTGTGAGGTGGGGAGCGGGTGCGAGTGACCCAAGCGGCGCCACCCCCGCCTCCTTGTTCTCCCGCGAAGGCGGGAGCCCAGTCTGGGCTCCCGCCTTCGCGGGAGAACAAGCTTTCGGTCAGTTGCGCGAAGCGTTGGCTAGCCGCCCCCTCAAACCCGATCCACAACCCCACCAGCCATCGCCACCGGAACGCCAGTCGTCCCCGGAAAACTGATCGCCAGCCCCTTCAACGTCCGAACCGCCATATACGCAAACCCCTCGGCCTCCAGCGCATCGCCGTTCCACCCGAGCGCGTCGGTAGGCTCCACCACCAACCCGGTCCGCTCGGCAATCATCGCCAGCATCGTCGGATTATGCCGACCACCCCCCGCCACCAGCAACCGAACCGGTCGAGCCGGCAAATGCCGCAAAGCCACCGCCACGGTCGCCGCAGTAAATGCCGTCAAGGTCGCAGCCCCATCTGCGGCAGCCAATCCCCGAGCCGGCTGGATCGTAAAATCATTCCGATCCAGCGACTTCGGCGGAGGCGCATCGAAAAACGGGTGATCGAGCATCGCGGTCAACACGGTCTCGTCGATCCGCCCGGAAGCCGCCAACGCCCCCCCGGCGTCATACCGCGCGCCAGTCTCCGCCTCGACCCAGCTATCGATCAGTCCGTTCGCCGGCCCGGTATCGAACGCCACCAGCCCGTCGCGGTCCATCATCTGCGCCCGCTCCGGCGACATCTCGCGCGAATCATGCATGTCGCGCCCGCCGGGAATGAAGGTAATGTTCCCCACCCCGCCAAGGTTCAGCACCGCGACCGGCCCCTCGAGCCCCGCCGCCAGCGCCGCATGATACACCGGCAGCAACGGCGCGCCCTGCCCGCCCGCAGCCACATCCGCAGACCGAAAATCCGACACAGTCGTGATCCCGGTCGCCCGCGCTACCGCCGCGCCATCTCCGATCTGCCAAGTCCAGCGCCGGTCGGGCCGATGCGCGATCGTCTGCCCGTGAAAGCCGATCACGTCGACATCCGCCGCCGCAACCCCCGCATCCGCCAGCAACTTGTGCACCGCAAACACATGTGCCCGCGTAATCAGCTCGCCCGCAGCAACCACCGGCGGACTCGCTCGCGGCTTGTCGAACGTCAGCGCCATCCGCGTAGCTTCCGCGAGCTGCGCCCGAGCCGCATCAGAATACGGCTCGCCACGAAACGCGATCGGCCGCACGAACGCCTCGCCGTCGGTCTCGATCAACGCCGCGTCGATCCCGTCGAGCGACGTACCCGACATCAGTCCAATCGCCAGCATATCGGTTCCTTCCCGCGCATTCTCCTCACCCATGGCGGATGCATTTTCCACCGCCTAGAAAAAACCGAACTTTGCGCCTATGTGCGCGGGCTTCATGGCAACAACACTCCCCTCCCCGCCGAAGATCGGCATGGTCTCGCTCGGCTGTCCGAAGAATCTCGTCGACAGCGAGCGGATCCTCACGCAGCTCCGCGGCGACGGCTACCAGATGTCCCCGGATTATGCGGGCGCCGACATCGTGCTCGTCAACACCTGCGGCTTCCTCGATTCCGCCAAGGAGGAGAGCCTCGAAGCGATTGGCGAAGCGATCGCCGAGAACGGCCGCGTCATCGTCACCGGTTGCATGGGCAAGGAAGCCGATGCGATCCGCGCGCGCTTCCCGCAGGTCCTCGCGATCACCGGCGCGCACGAATACGAGCAGGTCGTCGGCGCGGTCCACGAGGCGGCACCGATGCCGCCGTCCGCGTTCCTCAACCTGATCCCCGACGCCGGCCTGAAGCTGACCCCGCGCCACTACAGCTATCTGAAGATTTCGGAGGGCTGCAACCACCGCTGCTCGTTCTGCATCATCCCGAGCCTGCGCGGTGACCTAGTCAGTCGCCGCCCCGACGCGATTTTGCGCGAGGCGGAGAAGCTCGTCGAAGCGGGCACCAAGGAACTGCTGGTCATCAGCCAGGACACCTCGGCGTACGGCGTCGACCTCCGCCACGCCAGCTGGCCGGTAAAGACTGGCGGTCCGATGGCACGCGGCGAGGCCCGCGAGGTCCGCGCGCACATGACCGACCTGTCGCGCGAACTTGGCAAGATCGCGCCTTGGGTCCGCCTCCACTACGTCTACCCCTACCCGCACGTCGACCACGTCATCCCGCTGATGGCGGAGGGCCTCGTGCTGCCGTATCTCGACATCCCGTTCCAGCACGCCGCGCCGTCGGTGCTGCGCCGGATGAAGCGCCCCGGCAACGATGCGAAAGTGCTCCAGCGCATCCACAACTGGCGCACGATCGCGCCCGACATCACGATCCGCTCGACCTTCGTCGTCGGGTTCCCCGGCGAGACCGAGGAGGATTTCCAGTATCTGCTCGACTGGCTCGACGAGGCGCAACTCGACCGCGTCGGTGCGTTCCGCTTCGAGCCGGTCGAAGGGGCGGCAGCGAACCTGCTCCCCGACCATGTGCCCGAAGAGCTCAAGGAAGAGCGCTATGCCCGCATCATGGAAAAGACCGCGGCAATTTCCGCGGCCAAGTTGCAGGCCAAGATCGGCCGCACGCTCGACGTGATCATCGACGCAGTCGACGAGGAAGGCGCGACCGGCCGCTCGAAGGCGGATGCGCCCGAAATCGACGGCGAAGTCTTCCTGCGCGACGCCGGCCATCTGACGGTCGGCGACATCGTCCCGGTCACGATCGAAGATGCCGACGACCACGACCTTTACGGCGTCCCCGTCGCATAATCCCGCTATCTGTTCTCCCGCGAAAGCGGGAGCCCAGAATACCAAGCGATATCGCCCGTAACCCTGGGCTCCTGCGTCCGCAGGAGAACAACATTCAGACGACGTTGCGACCAGTGAACAGCTTCACCAGAACGACGATGACCGCGATTACCAGCAGGATGTGGATCAGTCCGCCTGCGACGTGGAAGGCAAAGCCTGCCAGCCAGAGGATCAGCAGGATGACGGCGATGGTATACAGCATGGTTGTGTCCCCTAAGACGTGAAAAGGCTCCCGGTCGGACGATGAAACGTGCGTGTAACACGGCGTGTTCCGTCAACATTTCTGCCCTAGCCTAACCCCTTCAACCGCCACGGAATAAAAATCGTGGGCGTTGCGTGCGCGGGCCGGTTCTGCTTCGTTGCACGCCATGATCCTCCGCCTCCTCGCCGTCGCCGCGCTTCTCCCGGCCCCCGCCATCGCGCAGTCGCTCACCCCCGCCGAAACCGCGCAGATCGACACGCTGGTCACCGGCGCGCTCGGCGATACCGGTGTGCCGTCCGCCTCGATCGCGGTGGTGCGCGGCGGGCGTATCGTGTTCGCCAAGGCCTACGGGAAGCCGTCCGAGGCGATCGCCACCGCCGACCCGAAGCTCCCCTACCAGATCGCCTCGATCTCGAAGCAGTTCACCGCCGCCGCGATCCTGTTGCTCGAGGACGAGGGCAAGCTCAGCCTCGACGACACCGTCGCGAAATACATCCCCGGCATCACCGGCGGCGACCGCATCACGATCCGCCAGTTGCTCAGCCACACATCCGGCCTCCAGGATTACTGGCCGCAGGACTACAGCTTCGCGGCGATGGCCAAGCCCGTCACGCCGCAGCAGATCGTCGATCGCTGGGCCAAGAAGCCGCTCGATTTCCAGCCCGGCACGCAGTGGCAATATTCCAACACGGGCTACGTCGTCGCCGGGCTCATCGTCGAGAAGGTCGCGCATCAACCGCTGCTTGCCTTCCTCCAGCAACGCATCTTCAAGCCGCTCGACATCCGCGCGCTCGATCAGGACAAGGCGATCGGCAAAGCCTACCCGCAAGGCTATGGCCGCTTCGCGCTAGGCCCGGTCCGCCCCGAAACGCCGAGCGCGGACGGCTGGCTCTATGCCGCCGGCGAACTCTCGATGAGCGCCGAAGACCTCGCCAAATGGGACGTCGCCCGCCTCAACCGCACCACGCTCCCCGCCGACGACTGGGCCTCGCAGGAAACCCCCGTCAAGCTCGCCGACGGATCGAGCAACGGCTACGGCCTCGGCGTCTTCACCGGCAGCGCGAACGGCCGCCGCTACGTCGAGCACAGCGGCGAAGCGGTCGGCTTCCTGTCCGAGAACACCGTCTATCCCGACG